>Ga0116227_10003777_pt1 | contig 33397 bp, 29 predicted proteins | sample S1TSphgellanicum_FD_89693 | JGI IMG/M metagenome (GOLD analysis project Ga0116227, IMG submission 89693) | Host-associated microbial communities from peat moss isolated from Minnesota, USA - S1T2_Fb - Sphagnum magellanicum MG | ecosystem: Host-associated > Plants > Peat moss > Unclassified... | reverse complement strand
TCAATGCCTGGACTGGCTATGGCTTTTGGAATGGCTAGTGCTGGTGATATGTGAAAAGTTGATGCCACGTGGCGCCCTGAAAATTTAGATTGCGTTTTGAGGCCTCAGGCCTACCTCCACTAAAAAAGTCTAGGACTCCTGCTACATGTTAGCAACATATTAGAACCTATTGTCTAAATATGGCTATATGGGCCCATTTTGTCCTCATAATGTAGCGCCCACATGGGCCCATTTTTTTCTCACTGTAACTCCCATTTTTCTTGTCGCCAGGATGCGAAATTTCGCCCAAAAAAAAAAAATCAGTGCTCGACACTTGAACGTAGTCTACCATCGTCGCGGAATGGCCATTAGCACAGTCAAGCATTCAGCTATGAACTCTGACGATCCTCTAGTTGCACTTGAGACCGCGAGATCGTTTAAACTTCGAGCAACTGTATTGTGAGTTCATTCTTGTGAACTTGCGGTGATCCATGTTGAAAATTGAAGACAAGATTCTAGTCTCCAAGAACAGCTAAAGGACGTTAGGGCTTCGACGACAGAATACAAGATGACCTTGAGAGAGAATACAAGATGAGCTTGATATTCATTCCATCCCACTTGTAATTTCTTTTACTTTTGCCACATGACTCTCAGCTCAGGTTCACCATATTAAGACGGAGGGAGGGTTTCGAGTAAAGTCTAGGAGATTGTTGGGGCGGGGGGAGAGAACTGCGATCTATCGATTCCAGTTTTTCAGATGAACAAATGTTGATCACCAGCCTCCCACCCACCCAGAAACAAATAACGGAGCATGACTCCAGACATATATTTACAAATCTTGAAATATGCATAATAAAAGCTTTGAATTGCAATCCAGAAAACACTGTGCGGATGAATGCTAACTTTGTGTTTCGTGACACATTGTCTTCTCAAGGCCTGTTTCTGGAGGATACTGAGTGGGGCCGACTCGGGAGTTGTTCCACGATGCATTGGAGTGAAGGTTTTTCTATGATTAGTTCCTCTAAAATAAGAATCCCAAATGGCAGAGAGGGGATTGTGACCTGGAGATGCAAGATAAGAATATGGGTCGAGTCCGGACGGGCGATGCGTGTGTAAAGAAGAAAAATTTCGGTGCAGAATTGGAGCAGTCTACTAAGCACTTGGCCAGTAACAGGAGCTAATGACAAGGGCCCGGCCTTCGTACATGCAAACGCGCGTACGCTGTCATGAAGCGCACCGATTGACGTCGGGAGGGGGCCACTACGTTTGAAGACGAGAGCAGAGCTGCGAGGATTCCAAGTTCGTGTTGCCGCTGCTGAATTTAGTTTTCTGCACGTTTCGTGTCTTGACGTGTTCCTTGGTAAGCGCATAATTTCTGCACCGCACATGGCACGTGAATCACTCGTGGGTAGACATGGGGTTTTCGACACCCCAAGTACAACTTGACAAATTGCAGTTTGGAAAGTTGTGCTAGATTCTTTTCTCACCATGTCCGTCTCTCCATGGTCTGGAACTTTGAGTTAAAAATTCCGCCTGCTTGCGTTGCAGAGGACTTATCCAATCAAGGATCTGTATATCATTTCCTTAGACTAGTACACGCTATAAGTATTGAGTTTGTGTTAGACAATTGTTCATACAACCGAGAGATCGCAAGCATAGTTAGCTTGACAACAATTAGGTCTGATCCGCAACAAGGCAGAAAGAAGATCAGTGTTTTGTTCTCTCTGATAGCTTCTCATCGCTTTGAACCTAGTCTGATAATCAAGTTTCTTTTCCTGCATGCATCCTCGAGATATAAATTGCAACTGAAAACACTATATCACAGCAGGGACAAAGACAAACCTCCAAAAGGCAATAATATGTGAGCTTCAGATCAGTTCTCATTTTCTTTTTTATGCACCTTAGGAGAATCTTTGCTCCCCAAAACCTTACTCTCCTTGTAAAATTCGGAAATCCTGCAATTGTATGTTGCAGGTGAAAACTCCCTGCATGAAGATTGCTCACATGTTTATGGGTTGGCCATGTTCATGCAAGGTGAAAATTGCAAGATCGGTCATAGAGTGAGCAACTATACCCTTCAGGCTTTTACATAGTCAATCTAGAGCATGATAGTGTCAGTAAATTACAAGTTTGATCTCATGTGTTGTCCGACAATTGCATGTCCAATTTCCTCAAGCATTGAAGTCTGGATTTGCATGTTTTGATCTCTGTCTCTGCAATTCTCATTTTCTGTAGCTAGTTTTTGATGCAGATTCTTCATCTGCATACTCGAGAAGAGTTTGCACACGAAGAATCTGCATCATAGCCAAGCTAAAGAAAATCTCCAGCAGCACAGAAGATTCAACTCTTTCATTAATTTCTGGCAGTGGGTGTCTGTAGGACCATGAATCATAGATGTCTGACACCTCTCTCTTGGCTCTTGTGCGAGGAATTTTTTTTCCCGTATTTCACCTGACCAGTGTGGAGTTTAATGATGCTCAAACATAGTGGTTGCTCAATTTAACACAATGCCATCATGTCATCATCACAGGCTTCAGCTGTAGGTGTGGCAAGAAATTTGTGTATGTGTCCAAGTACAGTAGCAGTCTATGCTACAACTTTGTGCAGTATAGAGCTTAGCACGACCCTAGACTCAGGATAGTACATTCAGGATACACTCAGGATACATCCATGACGCACTTTGATGTTTTCGGACTGTGCTCAATACCAAAACACATCTGTAGGGCTAATGCTAGTACTGCACTTGGATGAGATTCTTCAGCTCCTACACTCTTTTGAACTCAAAGAGGTCAATACAGATGACATGACGAGCTTCACGTCATTCTTCTTTTTTCAGATCATGGGCCCCTATGATCTGAGGGCAGTTCAGAGTCAGAATCCAGCCATTCGTCTCAGGCATTGCACAACTGCATGTGCCAGGTGCCCCAAGGCTTTTGGGGTGGAGATGCTGCTAATAAATGTTTTGGTAGTGGTATTTGGACTTAAGCTTCATTTGCAACAATTTGTGAATGGGGGAGGCCATTAGTTGCACTTGCTGATGGTTTTGAAACCAAGTGCTTAGTTGAGTATATGCACAATGTAAATACAGCCTTCTAGTTGTGGTCTGTATGTGAAAACTGTCCACCATACATATTACTGACATATGAGGTTCTATGTTCTTCAGTAAATTTCTGTGGTTCATGCAGGGTGGAGGTATGAATTTTGGTGGGAATTCTTTCAGATCCTTAGCAATGGTGGTACAACAGAGCAAAGAAGGCAAAGAAACAAATTGCTGTCACAGTTCTCTGGGAGAGGTCACTATTGTTTCCTAGTTCTTGTGATAACATTGTATGCCTCAGCTGTGGGGGAGTGCATGGCTGATCAGCTGGGTCCCAGATGAACACTAGATACCCAGATTTCAAGTGTCGGAATACAAACTCTGGCTTGAGGACCAACAAACTCTCTATGGAAAGCAACAAAGATGACAAAAATGGCACCTGCAATTGGGTGAATGCACACAAAGGTGGACCAAAAATGGCACATGTGAAGATCATAGCTTTTTTTCTTTAGATTTTTTTTAATTCAAATATTTGATATTTAGGGAATGTAAAATTGTCGATTTGAAAATAGGAGACAAATATAATATCTAAACCTTAAACTTATAAGTTTTTAAAGTGCAACATATGTTTCAATTTGATCAACTAGAGAAAAAGTTTAAAATAAAAACATAGATTTTTTTAATTGACAAATGATAAGGTAGTAATGTCATTTTTTACAAAACAACAATTTACAATTTTTTCAATTTAATAAATCATCGACTTTCTAAACTATTGATAAGCTTACAAAAACCTAATAAATTAAAATATTAAACTTGTTTGTAAACTCTTATTTTAGCATTATAATAACCAAACAATCATAATTTTTATAAAAAAACCTTTCATACATGTTTATTATGTAATAAAAGTTCATAAACTTTTTTATGGAATGCAACAAAAAATATTGCATTGTTTTAAAAGTCCACCTTATAATGAAATGATAATATTTTATTTTCAAAAAATTTAATTTGATTCTACAAGTGTTATACAATAGTTAGATGAGTTGTTTTTATATTTTCAATATATCCCAAAACATATTATACCAAACTTAGAAGTACTCCTCAAAACTGACCCTGTGACATCAAAGAATAGATTGTTTAGTGTCCAACTACCCAACTATACATTTGACTAGGTTCCAATGGAATAGAAAGCTTCCAAGATAAGTGAAACTTGGAAAACATAATCTAAAATAGTCCAACAATTGCAACAAGAGGGCACTTGATGTTGTGCAAGCTTTAAAATTGAAGCACTTGAAAATTGCAGATGTGCCCAACATTGCAGTGAGTCCAACATTCTTGTGGAGAACAGCCAGGTCAACATGTCTGCCAGTTGTGGGAGTGTGGAGGAGTTTAGGGTGCTCAGATTGGGGGCTGTGAAATGCAGGCAACATTAAGATGGCATTGAACTTATAATAGGAAGGTCTACAGCCAAACCCTGCACTTTCTGGGGGTTGTGAAACCATGTGCTTGTGTAGTTACATTTGGAGCCAACATGTTCAGGAGCAGATCATCAAAAGTGATTGTCAGTCACATTGCTCATTCATGGGGCAAATGCAGAAACATGGGAGAGTGTTCAAGAAGATGCCCACTTGTAAGTCTCTTGGACCACAATGATGTTGGGACATGTGAATTTGGGCAAGGTCAGCAGACATGGGAACAAATGTGTGGAGCCAGGGTCATGACTTTCCTGTGGATCCAGATCTTCTGTACCTGAACAGGGCAGGTGTTCACCCATTAAAAACCCATCTCACTAGTAACTGCAATCCCTGAACTGTAGCATTTAATGCTACAAAGATTTCACAGGGAAAGACAAAGATTCCTCCAACAGGGACATGGGACAAAAACAGAAGTGTGTTTCACCATAATGTCTAGCTCACATTGTAATCTACGAACACAGTGACTACATCATAAGGTCCACAATAGTCTACAAGTCTTACCAATCTGGCCATCCTCAATAGACCCCATGAGTTTGCCCATTTCAAACTGGGCTCTGCCGCATAGCCTCTTTGATCTACAAGTCTTCCCATTCCCAAATGCCAGACTAACAGAGTTAGCCTTGCAAAATGGAGGAACTATTTCCTAATCCTGATTCTACTCTCCCAAAGCTACCATATTGCACAGACTACACTGACTACCAGGTTCTCCCTGTCTCATGATTCAATTAGTTGACCTCTATCCACACTGTGGCTTGAAACAGCAAATCTCCTGTTGAAAGATTCTATTACTCTTGGCATGGTGTATCCAGGGACCAGATTTGGTGATAAACCTGGATTTGACCAACCTGAGCTGTGAGCTGAAACACTACGAGTGTAGACAGACCACATGCAAAAATATTCAACACTGCCTGAGTGGTGATGAAGATTTAATCCTGGTCAGTTGTTCACTGTTCATGGTGCAACACAATTTGTGTAGACAATGCTTGTACTTGATGCATGTCCTCTTATGACTCACTACACACATCCTTGTTCCAGCATTGCCTGTGCAACCCGTAAGAAGCCTGCAATGTTGGCCCCATGTACCAGTGCCCTGCCAGCAACAAACCCCAGTTTCCAGTGCAGGAAACAATCAAGCCACAATTTGATTAGCTATCATGTCCAAGATTGCTAATTCATACTGATGCAAAATAAAACCACCTCAAAAAGAAAAAATTTACCAATAATGGAATCTCTTGTTTGACACAAGCTACCAATGGAACAAACAAGTCCATCAATGGCAATTGTGTACAAAGACAACATATATCTTCAAGTAGTGTGAACACTCCATACTTGAGCTTGAGCCAATTGGACTAGAAATCACAAGATGACTTGATACTTAATGAGATCCCTGACCAAACAACAAGAGAATAACAGCCAATGGCAGGAGGAAGAGACAAGAAAATAACGTATACTAAAGGGAACAAACTGGAATAAAGAAGCAGTGTGAATGATATGAACTGACTATCAACAGCAAGATTTATAGCAGTGACTAACTACAATACCATCCCACCAACTTCATCAGTCCTAGATAGCAGGGCATTGGTCACTGTCAAACATCAACCAATGTAGATAGTCCTGAACTATGTCAAGCACATATATCTTAAGAGGCAGTCTCCAGACCTGAGAACCATTGGACTCAGGCAATTACAATTGTAACAATGGACTCCCAGTATTTTGAGGTCCTCCACCTTAAATAATCCAGAGAGCTAGGAACAGAAATGGGTACTTTCAGTTTTAGAGACACACAAACCCAAAAAAATAGGACTCAAAGGCTACTTTAAACCTTTGCTCAGGTTTTCACAGCTAAATGCAGTAGAATACAGCTCCACTTTTCCATGCAGAATGTTTTGAATGTATATTATCTCAACCAATCACAGACAAGATGGGGATAGTAAAAGCTCACTGAGGATTGCCCTTGCTGAATCCATAATCATTTGCAGCCTTGATAGATTTATGATAGATGTCCTTCATGATCTCCTGCTCATGCCCAGCAACAGTTTGTTCATAATAGTCCTGAAAGTTAAAGGACTTTCATTGGGATCTTCCAAACGCCTCTACTTCCTAGAATAAAGGTTATAAGTGAATGAAATAGCAAATCATACCTGTAACTTCATGTCAACTTCTTCAGGAGTCCACTGAATCCTGCTATTGTTCTGGACCACCTCATATCCTGCAACAGCAACCTGGCACCTCCCCATGACCACAGAGAACATTACTTGAGGCATAGTGTGGAGAATTTGTCTACAGGGCACTCAATAGAGTGAAATCAATGAAGTCTGTCCTCAAAAATAAGTTCCTTTTCATTATCACCTTTCCAACCATGTAACTAATTATCTGACACCTTTTACATCTTGCAAATGATGACAGAGGCCAGTATGTCACATATGGAACTGATGCACTGAAAGAAAAGCATACTCCTCCAACATTTGCTGCTTTGCCAGGTCCAACTAAAATTTTTGACTTCCGGAATATCTCCATTGCTTCAGTAGTACATGGCATATTTGCACCTGCCAAACATAACCCATCCTACAAATAGTGAATTTACCGTATTGTTCCTGGCTCTCTAAGTGACAAGTACATCTGCACTAAAGAAGTTGAGCCAGCCAGCAATCAGTCCTTGCTGTGCCACTAAAGATGGTCAACATAGGTTCCGTGATAGGATTGAAACAGTGCATCCACAAGCCTCCATACTAAACATTAAAAGTAGGAGTCTTCCAATAATCTTTATCCCTTTGAAAATAGCTGCAGAGGAACACAGTCAATCAAGCAGGATCTGGAACAGTCTTTGTCAACTGAACAAAAGGACAAAATTAGAAAAAACAAGAATTGTTTTTTCAATTCTCTGTTCAGACTTACAGCAGCATCTCTTTCCACCTATTGCATCCAGCAACAATTGTTAAAGATTACCTTCAAAAACAATTTGACATCCAGCATTGACAAGAGCCATGGCATCAGCATGATTGAGCTCATTCTGTGTTGCACAGGGGAAGGCAACATCACACTTCACTGACCATGGCTTGCTGTCATCATAATATTTTGCCTTCGTGTAGCTTTTGGTGTAGTCTCTGCAGAGACACCCCCCTATATTAGTGCATCAACAACAGTTATATCTATGAGGCTTTACAAGACATCACATGAATCCTCAAGTCAGTACCATGATCATTTTTCATACCTCTACTTCACATTCAGAAAACTCCTGGGATGATTGAACTACAGCCAGAAAGTGAGTAGCATCTAGTGGGTTTACCTTAAGCTTTTGCTATGTAGCTTGATATCACGTAAGAGTGCAAGCTTTCCATAATCAAATCCCTCCTCATCATAGAGATAGCCCCTTGAGTCTGCAAGTTAAGAATGAATAAATTCAGTAGAGACTATAAGTTCTGAAGAAAGACCGCAAAATTCAATCCAGTTGAATACTGCTTAGATAATTCTTATTTGCTCCCCCCTGGGAAACCTGCAGAGTTGAATCACAGCTTTCAGATGCCAGTGACTTTCCTGAATCCCCATTCATCTAGCTCATCATGCAAATACCTTACCTGAAATGGTCACAGGAATAGCACTGAAGGCAATAAGCTTCTCCAATGCATGCATGGCCACTTTTCCAGCACCACTGACCACACACCTGCAAAAATGTGACTTTATCAGCAAACAAGAAAGTACTGATCGTTTCAGGAGTCAAAAGAGCAGTGGTCTGGTACATTTGTGTCTGGGCGCATTTCAGTGGCAAATTATTTGTATGTACAAGTTGACACTGACACCTTTGGTGATGGCTACCCAATCAAGATTGACTCATACTGCTGCCATCTGACAATGTAAAGAATGAGAAATGGAACAGACCTGAGTCCTCTCAGATCCTTGTCCAAGTCTGCCAGCACCTCCTTGGCATAATACACCTGGCCCAATGTACCAATGCAAATATCAGGACCACCTATGTCCCACGACCTGCACTGGAAACCATCTGTTTTCTTCACTAGAGAGTCCATGAACATGTTTCACAAACATGTTTTTTTCAACATCTAAACACAGAAAATGTGAGCATTGGAGAGGAGATGGACACCAACTGACAGATGTGAACCCAATGAGAAGAAGGAGTGACAAGTACCAAACCAAAGCCTGTAGCTTCAGGCCGTAAGTTGAAGCCCCCCCATGGAACACCTTTTCCAGATAGCACTGTCTGTATATCATGCCAAGATACAGTATCTAATAGACATATTCTTTGAAGTAATGACATACATTAAGCACAAACGTACCCTCATCCATTTTTATCAGAAGAACCATCTTGTTTACCTTGTAAATGAAGCATGTACCTCATATTGGCTTGTAAGGCGTCGGTACTGGCCAAAGAGATAACCAATCTCTCGTGGTCCAACTCCAATATCTCCAGAAGGAGTGTCCTGCAAATTACAATGCCTGTGTCAATGTACCTGCAGCAACCATCTCTCTCTGGCAACAGAGTGTTGAGCAAAAGCATAAATCTCAAAATGATTTTAAGCATGACATACTGGCTACACATGGATACCAGAATCCATAATAAGACCACTAAGCCAAGCAGGAATGGAAGCCTGAGCAACCTTTGGCCATAACTTCACCATGGTCAGAGGGTATTCTTCTCAGAAGAGGTCACTGTTATCGGAATATTTTGTCAACTGGTATCCAACCGTAACAACCATCTTGACGTCAAGGAAATGGACAGAAAACTCTCCATTCTAAAGGCAGAATGAGAGTCTTGATATAAGCAATGAACATGTGAATTGTGTACATTCCTAAGAGCAGTGTCATTCAAGAATATTACAAAAAAAGACAAAACTCCCAAATGGTCTTATGAGCGTGACAAGGAAAAGGGTCGTACAAAGAGGGGGACCTGATTGGGCCCAATATGACGGTAAAGTTCCTCCATAAAACTTTGACAAAACCGCATTATCTGCCATGGCAATCCAACAAGGTTTCTCACCATGGTTGAAGAATTGATGTTATCCTGTAAATCCAAGACTCTATAGAGCACTTTCTTCAACCAAAAATGCTCAAAATCAAGAAACTTCAGCCAGAATATACCAGCCCTGGTCCTCAACATTCCTGGGTTGTGAAGGTAAATTCTCGTGCCCCAGGGCAAGAACCTGCTTCTTTGTAGAATAAAGATTGGTGAAATGACCCTGCACCCTACTCACATATTGAAGAGAAGGGAAAACAAGGAAGGTGGGGGAGTTCTACTATGGAACTGACCTCATTTTCACTTTTCCCTTTTGGATCAAAGTCACTTCCTCCCTTGGCACCGCCAACATTTAGTGAAGAAAGAGAGTTCTTCAGTGTCTGTGAATAATGATTCAGATGTAGTTTATGGTCAAACCACATTGCCAGATGCAAGGTGATATTTTGCAACTGCCTCTATTACATCTGAAAAGGTGTGGTTGCAAATTGCTGTAAAGAAAGGAAAATGAATGCAATGCCCCACTCCACAAACAGAAACTGCACCCACAGTTATTTGCTACCTCCAAGACTAGAAAAGGTTGCCAATTACCTGCTCAAAGGCCAGAAACTTCATGACACTCAGATTTACACACGGGTGGAAGCGAAGACCGCCTTTGTAAGGTCCAAGGGCTTGATTAAATTGCACACGAAATCCACGATTTACATGAGCCTCCCCCTTGTCATCTACCCAGGGCACTCTGAAGATTACAACTCGCTCAGGTTCTACCAATCGCTCTAACACATGTACAAACCTGTCACCAGCAAGTCCTGTAGTCATCATCTCCTCTTTCTTAGCAGTTTCTGTGATGTACTGTTGTACAACAAAGACCCTGATATGATCAATTTTCAAGCTGGAAAAATCCACAACCTATCATTTTCCCAGTCATTGGTCAGTTCCATATCTATGAACTTGGAGAGAAAACTCAACACTTTTTGAGGTAACAGCTTTTGGGTGTCAAAAAGTATCAGTGGGTTGCAATGGCAATCACTAGCTGCCATTACACCTCACTGTCTTCATCAGCTCCCAACTGTGGATGTAGATAAGTATACAATAGTCTGCTCAAAATTTTGCCAAAATTTTGTACAAGAGTCTGCATCCTGAGTTCTTCACATTTCCAGAAGCACCAGGCAGACTCAGTCACAATGTTGGCTAGCCTCCTGCACCCTAAACATATCCTTTTCACTCACTCAAATGTATGTTGTTATAATTGATGCTATGCACTGCAAGGAGGAGTGGCCATACTGGGGAATCTTGGAGAGCACAGGATCCAGAGAGTGCACCACTTCCTGGACAGCTTGAATAAATTCCCCTTCATGAGGATCTCGGTGCAAAACAGCCGCTAAAATGAACTCCGCACTTTTAGAGATTAAAGCTGATTCAACAATGGGATACATCAGTAACACATCTTGAAACTGTCACAGACATCATCATCAAAGCACAAGGAAACTGTAATGTCTTCTGACATGCTACATCAAAATTCCTTCAATAAATTGTACTTGCCACTGTCAATGATCACCTGAAGAGAAATTGCATGAGCCTTTAATCCTGATACCTTCACTACCTTTGACTCCATAGTAACTGCACCTATGCCAACTACCACATATGAATGTTCACAACCATATGAAACCTGTGAGATTACAAAGAAAAATTCAAGCATGAGACTGGAAAAACTCACGTGAAGACAAGGGAAGTTGCACGTAGGATTCATTACCACTCCATCTAAGGTGATCTGCCATATAAGCAATCTCAGAAACACCAAGAACCCTACATTCTCCATTTAAGGGAAAGCATCTGGTCCACATGTAAATCATGATTTGCTTACTGAGATTCTACACTGCCAGGCCAGTTTGCACTGTCACCAAAAATTGGGCTTAAGTCTTCTCACTATGATGGTCTCACTCACACTGTTTGCATCAATTCTACCTTTCTCAGCATGCTAGAAGCACCTTATGACACCTTATGGCACCAAATCATTGTGATGCCACAACAGACAGAAAATGTGGTGGCCTTCATCTCACAACCAATCTACCCTCTCTCCTGACCAGAATCTCTATATCCCTGATAGCATTCCACATTACAGAAGGCTAAGGAAAATGCCAAGACTCAGGTCTATCCCTATTCTTGCTTGTTTTAGAGCATGTGATTTACGGGCAACGAACTAACCCTAAAGCCTGCCAGTACTAACAAAGTCTCCTACATATCAGTTTTTCTGCATATGACCAACTTTAGACAGTAACCTACTGGATACTGAAACCAACTTGAAGGACGCATAACAGTCAACAGCAGAGACAACACATTCAGTGAGCTCTGGGCCTTTCTGAGACAAGATTCTGCATAAAGGCCTGACACAATGACAGATATGATGACATACCATAGCAGCTTGTAGAAGAGTGGAGTAATTATTTCTTGTCAAGGATGTCCAGAGAATAAGCTAATACACAATTCTGGAAGCATCAGAGACTGCACACATTAAGAGCATGACCTACACTAAGAATTGTAAATGCAAAAGAGGTTTCGTACCATGCTCATTGCCTATTGAAAACTGTGCACCTGACCTCCCTGCGAAGCCCCCATAATGGGTGCAACAAAACTTGCTGGAGTTACCACACAAACATTTCCAACCATACCAAGGAGATTCTCAAGAATTACTATCAAGAGAACCTGTTGTAACAATGATTCAGAACCTTCTTCAGTGATAAAACTCTCCAACAGGAAAATCTGAAAACTGCTCAAATACAGCAAAATGGGGTAAACAATCCAAAAGCTGATTGGGAACTCAAATGTGGAACTGTTTCACAAATTATAGAATCAACATTGCAGCAGACCAAGGAGCATACAAAAAAAAAGGCAATTATGACAACAATGCGAAAGTCATGTTCACCTTTGATATACACGGGGCGGTCTATAAGACCCATGCCTTGGTCTTTGGATGCTAGCTGTAAGCGCAGGGCCTCTTTATGCAACAAGCTGTTATTATGTTCTTCAAGTGCACTCATCTGCATGTTTCTACTGCCCTCATTCCCATATGGATTCCGTCGGTGTTTCCTTCCATACTCCTTGCAAACAGAACAGAAAATTCGATGGATGCCTTCATGAACTGCAACATAAGCCCACTTGTAGGTCTCCGCCCACTCATCGCGCCATTTCTTCACAACTTTCTTCTTCTTTCGTGGGTTTAGCTTGAGAACATATTCAAGAAGGGCATGAATGTCAGGGTCAAAGTGTTATGCATCATTGTCACCAGGGCCCCCATTCCAGGGGAATTTTCTTCCACCATTGCCCAGGTCTCTAGCATTGCCTCTAATGACCTGACTAAGCTTATTGCACAATCCAGGGAGGGGGGGGAGCTCGCCTTCCTGATTATAATTTCCATGCTCACCAATTCTAAGAGGGAGAAAAGAAGAAAAACAAGTGTTGACAATCACGTCCGCTCTCTCTCTCTCTCGTTTCTCGTCACTGCCCTTCTGAAACCTAATTCACTCTGCCACCACGATAAATGCCCATATCGTACAGGCAGGCCTCGCGAACACAAACCACTCCCGAATGCTACCACTGCCACATCTCCTAAGACCTAGAAAAGAGGGGTTTCACCACTCGACCCCACTCTCTCAAAACCCTAACTATCACCACCCCCATTCTGGCCACATTGGAGACAACAAAAGAAGCATTATGAAATAAAGCTCTACATACATACCTGTACCAATTGCTTGTTCTGCCCCAGCAATTCGAGCTCCTCCAGCTCCGGGTTCATGTCGCTGTCGCCCCCAAGGTCATGCGGACTAGCATCACGCTTCACACCCCCCCCCACCACATCACTCTCATGCGCCCCACTTCCTTCCGATTCCATGCCTGCCAATGCCCACGCTCCCAAGCTGGGCTCCCATCCTTGACTCATTGTTCTGGAGCCCTGTGCCAAAACATTCGCCCCCTCCCATAGAGCCCCCTTCATTCTTCTTGTTGCCTACAGCTTCTTCGTCTCGCCTTCCCCCTCCCTTCTTCCACTTCGTAACCTTCCCTCTCTCCCTTCCTCCCCCACCCGCACGCTTCTCTCTCTCTCTATACCTGGGTGTCCATAGCCTCACGCTCGTCTCGTTTCCGCTGGACCGCATTACGGGCAGTAGCGACAACCCCACTCTTCCGATTGCACCCACCCGGCCCATTCCGCGAGCCTGATGTCTTTTGCTGACATGGCACATCGAGCGCTGACAGGACGTTTCTGTTTTGCTGGCATGGCACACTAGCGCTGACATGACGTCTTTTTTGCTGACATGGCACACGAGCGCTGATAGTACGTCTCTGTTTTGCTGACATGGTACATTGAGTGCTGACATGACGTCTCTGTTTTGCTGACATGGCACAGGAGTGCTGACAGAACGTCTCTATTTTGCAGACATTTCACACGAGTGCTGACAGGACGTCTATGTTATGCTGACATGGCACATCAAGCGCTGATAGGACGTTTCTGCTGTGCTGGCATGGCACACCAAGCACTGACAGGACGTCTCTCTTGTGTTGACATGGGACAGTCACACCATCCTGGTGTCTTTCTCACTCTGACCACCCTGGCAACTCCAGTGCTGACATAAGACCTCTTCGTGTGTGACAAAGGACCATCATCCAGCCATCCAGACACCTTCCTTAGATGATCTGGCACATCACATGCTGACATAGGACCAAATGATGACATGGCATCTCATGAACCATGGACTTGGCCTCTCATGAACCAACTGACACACGGTCTGATTAAATGCTGACATGGCATTCCTCTTTGATTGGCTTTTTCTCAACTGACCTGGCAACTCATGTGCTGATGTAGGACCTATTTGTTGTGCTGACGTAAGGTAAATCCTGCCATTATGTTGCGTTTCTCATAATCATGTGCTGTTTACATAGGACCTCATGATGACATGGCATCACCATCATCGCTGACATTGCCTTTAATTTATATCTTTTGGCTAAACCTATATTTCTTCTTAGTTAAACTTCTATCTCTTAGCTAAACCTATATTTATTCTTGGCTAAACTTCTATCTCTTGACTACACTTATATATTTTATTGACTAAACTTCTATCTCTTGGCTAAACCTATATATCTTACTGGTTAAACTTCTATCTCTTGGCTACATTTATATATTTCATTGGTTAAATTTTTCTCTCTTGACAACACCTATATTTCTTCTTGGCTAAACTTATATCTTTTGGTTAAGCTTTGTTTTTTTTATTTAAACTTATATTTCTTCTTGGCTAAACTTCTATCCCTTGGCTACACCTATATATATTACTAGCTAAATTTCTATCTCTTGGGTAAACTTATATTTTTTCTTAATTAAATTTATATCTTTTGGCTAAACTTATATTTCTTCTTGGTTAAATTTCTATTTCTTGACTAAACTTTTATTTATTAACAAAACCTATATATCTTACTAGTTAAATTTTTACTTAATTTCTACTCCAAAAATAACTAAGAAAGTATATACACTTTTCGGTAATGCCATTTTAATTATTAACAAAACATCTATTTATTGGCAACACCTACCTACCCACATGTCATCATACCTACCTATGCATTTGCAAATTGTGGACTTCGATTGTAGAAATTATAATGTAAAATGTGAGTATTGCAAAGGAATTGTACCATCTATTTGTGGCTTAATTCAAACTCATGATGATGATAAGCCACTAACGCCAAATGTGGGTATTACAATTGTGGGAATTTTTTTGGTGATAGTCCTCTACTTCCCACTTTGGACCATTTTATGTAAGATGTACTTAATTTAATTAAAGAATATGCTTGATAAATTTAGAATTAAAAAGACATCAAACATTTATGAATATTTGCACAATTTTTAATATTAATCTAAATCAATCCTAGGTTGGATTTTGGGAGGAAATTTGGACAAATTTTCACATACAAATACTTACAACAATATTCATTTTATCTCTTTTGAAGGTGAATGAAAAAGGTTTCAAGTTGGGCCTTCAAGTTGAAATGACCACACTAAAGGTAAGAGTTCTTTCATTCATGTAATTTTTTCTTTTCATCGTGTTTCAATTTTAATTCATCACTCATTCTTAGAAGATTAATTTCTATAGCATTTCTATCTGTTTATATAATTACTATTTTTTATGACATTTACCATTAAAATAATTTAGGTTTATATATAAATATTTTGGGGTAATTAGTTTAAAATTTTAAGGTTAATGTTTCCATTTAATATAATTTTTAGTTGATTAACTTTAAAATTCAAAATATAGTTGTTATAAATCTTTTTTGTATTCCATTCGTAAATGTTTGTATAATCATTAAGTTGAGAGCATTTACCATTAAGATTATATAAAATTTTAAGTTTAAGGGTTTGATGAAATGTGTGTTGATTATTTAGGTTGTATTTTCAAATCAAGTGACAACTCCTTTGAATTTGACATCATCCTTTAACATCAACGATATGATTTTTTTTCTTAATCATTTTTTTTAATTATTTATAATTTAAGGAAATCAGTCTCCTTGGATGGTTTTAACACAATCATTGAATTCCATTAAGACTGTTCCATGTTTGATATATGCATTTAGCATTTTGACCTCTCATAGATAGTGTGGATTTTGAGCCATAATGTCAATATTGTATTTTGCCACCCACATACAATGTGCATTTTTAAATTGTAATGCAAATATTGCATTTCCCTCTCCCATATATAATGTGAATTAGGGTCATATTGTGGGTATTGCACTTTGCCCCCACATACAATGTGCATCTTTAGATTGTCATGCACGTATTACATTTCCCTCTTCCATAAATAGTATAGTTTGTTAACTATCATGTGGGTATTACATATAAATTATCCATAGATAATATGGATTTAAAATAAACTTACAAATATTGTAATTTAAAATTTATGATTATGGCCATAGACCATATCATGTGTTTTCCATGTTTAACATTTAAAATATTATGTGTATGATTGTATAAGGTTTAAATGAAGGATACAAATCAAGTATTTAAAACATGTACATTTGCATGAATATGGAATATGACAATTAACATGTAATTCAACATATTGCAAATCTAAAATTTTGGATATTAGTATTAATTTATCATATTTTCTTGTACAATTAGCTTTAGGCATAGTTTCAAACATGGGTCATGCTTCAAAATCTCAATCGATTGAAATCCAAAACCCAAGGTTACCCTTTAACAACATGGACTTGGTGTGGAGAAATAATATTTGACATGGAAGGGCACATATAATCAAGGTTAAGTGTGCATACATTTCACATGCATGGGTCCCAAAATTTATAAATGGTGAACGAAGCCATGAAGATTCCCCAATGGAATGGAACATTTATAAATGGGTACCCCCACCACAAAATGTAAAAATGTCAATAATACAAAATCACTTCGGCCATATTTAGTATGGTGTTCTATTGTTCACTCTTGTTATATGGTTGCTTTTTAATTTCATATTATACTAAACCATAGGTCCTAAATTAATTGCACATTTTGTAGGTATGCATGTGGGTATGGATCAAAAGAAAATTGTGGAAATTGAAGCCACCATCAATTTAGTAAACGGGGTTGTTTAGCTCAATTTTCGATTGTACACATGATTCGAAGTGGCAAAAATAATTTTCTACCATCAACCACGTACATGAGCCAATGGTGAGCATGCACATAGCAAACACGACCTTGATTCCATTACACAACCATCTTTTTTTACCCCACAAATGTCACAAGCCTTCAAGGACCACATTTGGATTTAATTGGGTTTAGGTTATATTGTCAAGCAAATATATGATAAACATAAAACAATATGGTGGGCTAGAATCAATGCAAGAGAATCAATGACAAGGGCTGATTTCATTAGGCAACAAGACACTACTTACTTGGATCGTAAACACAAAAGAGGAATTGACGTTTACACAAAAATTTGGTCATTTCCTTTCGCACATGGGCATTTAATCATCTAGATGATGTGTTTTATTTTCAAGATGAAAATGAGGTTAATGAGATTCATGTCCCATTCACAATAGAAATACAAACCCCATTTCTATTGCAAGCCATGGTTTCATTAAGTGATAATGGGGCAATTTCAATGGATGCCACCTTCGACACCCAATGATGTGAAATTTCATTTTTTTCACATTGATGGTGTTTAATGCACATCGTAGCAAAATGTCAGTTGCATGGATCATTATAACTGTCAAACATGCAATGATTTGGTGGAATAGCTAACCCCTTTGAAAACAAAGCTTTTAAAGAAGAACCCTTAATGGAAACCTTCATGTTTCATGATTGATGATGTTTTACGAGAATTATAAGCATTGTAATGAGTTTTATTCTTATTCTACCTTTTTATATATTTTTTATGTCCACACTACCATTTCAAATTTTCATCCCACATTCTCCATTATAAATAATGTTCTAAATTTAAATAATAATAAATTGGTATTTTATGCATGGTTAGGATTATATGAGGTGAGTATGAAGTGCCCATTTACTTTTGTCCATCACGTGTCTTAAAGGCTTAGCATTTACATTCGATAGAAAAAATCAAAGATAATGGGGTGCGACATGCAATATTGGATGACCTTCACATTGTCATGTACATGCTCATTAAACCAAGTGAAAACATTGAAATCTTCATGACTCGTGGGAGAAACAAGATCATTGAAAACTTCACCCAACATTTACTTAATAATTCATGAACTCAATACTTTTGGACCTACTATTTCCAAGTTGGTACATGAATTAACTTTTAATCCATTATTGTTGTTCCAGCATGTTGTGCATATTTTAAAATATTCATTCCTTGAATCAAAGTATAAATACCAATGATGGACTTGGTAATCCCATGTGGGTATTATGTATCTTGTTGTAAATTTGTGGATGGTGAGGCTTCAATGAGTGCCACATTATATTAAAACACATAAACATTAATTGAGTCTTACCATGGGGCATTGAAATGCTAGTTTTTTTTTGAAACAAAAAGGCTTCAAGGTTGGTGGATTGATTGGTTAATGTCCAGAGACTCACAACAATGGTTACAAAACATTACATTCACATGGCTAAAATGAAAAAACACAAGTTTATAAAACATAACATTATGGAACGCATTGTGAAAGCGAGCATTGAGAAGGCCACATTAATCCCATGTCACCCATGGGATAGATGATTTGAACGAATTTAGCCATGCATGGATGGTACAAAGCTAACAACATTTAAATATGACATACAAGGTCCCACTTCCTTTCATCAAGTATGCTTGTTGCACATGTGAATGAGCGTTGCATGAAAACTTGTGTAAACATCAAGTTGTCGTTCTTTTTACATGTACCAATTTCACTAAAAACTATATCATTCAATATTGTGGGACATGGTGTGGATCTGATTGTGGAGATTTTGCCACCAATTTGTGGACCTTACTTATTTGCACATTTATGACATTGAATCTAATGATCATCAAAAGGCCAATGAAAATCATTCTTAAGAACCATGGGTTGTTGATATGTGTAAGCTTATGACATTGAATGATACCTCCCAATGTGGAAAAATAAATGGAGCACAACCAACCTTCAAGTTCATCCACCCCCATGGAGAAATTTTTTGTTCAAATGGGTGATGAAATGCAAGAAATCATCAATGAAGTCAAAGAAGGTGGGGTTCAACTCATAGACCACACCACATCATTATTGTGTGTTATTACAATAAATCTATGAAGTATTCGCCTTTCCAAGGTGAATGAAGTCATGCATCTTGGGACGGTATTTTGTGTCAATGATGGATTTGACAATTCAGTGCACTAGATGAAGGATTGACATGAGATGATGTTATATCTGTAAGAAAAGGATTCATGAGTAAAGAAAAAACAACACAAAATTGTTTTTACTTATCCCTCATTTTAATTTTCCATTACTAAAATGTGCATGATATTACAATTATATCAAATAATATATTATTTATGTGTTAATGCATTGATTTTGTATCAATGAACATATAGGGTTCGAAAGTTAAAGTTATATTGTTAAGTTATATAACACATATCTTCTAAAACTCCCAAACAATAATATTTCACACAAATTGTCATATAAAAGTGGGCATTGCATACTTCCATCATGTAAAACTAATCTACCACCTTATGCAATGTGGGTATTGTAGGTCAATTGTACAATAATCACCAGGTCAATATGTGGGTAATGTTTACCCATCTTGTTTTTTGTGGCATTTAATTGGTCTTGCATGGAGGTATTGCAAATTCCTTACTCATTCCAATGCATGATTTGGCCACTTGATGCGGGTATTGTCCTACCTTTTTTCATCAAAGTGATATTTGCTTTAATGGATGTAAATAATGCAACATCAACTTATATTGGGGTTTCAATTTTAAATTTGACAAATCTAATTATGTTCACAATGAAACAATGCATTTATAATTGAGGGTAATGCATTACGAGATGTAAGATATGACTTAAGGTTGAACATGTCAATATTTTTTTTAAAGCATTCATAGAAGTTGTGATTACCAATGGGTATAACAATATCACATACCGAGTCTTCTAATGCCGGTATTACTTTTTAAAAAAATTATTTCCATAACATTGAGTATTTCAATAAATGTGTTATTGTGTCAAATTAAAAATCACCCATGGTATAAATTATACATATACTTCCATGTTGTAATTAAATATGCAAACATAAATAAAATAAAATGTAAAGTATCATTTGCTTACTAACATTAAATTCTAAATATTGTAACAATTTATTATTAAAATTTCATAAATAATGTATATTGAAATTATAAAGATTAATTTTGATTGATTAATTGTTTGTATAAAATGTAATTCAACATTATAATATAATTAGAACTTAGAAGTAAGGATTTAGAATTTTTTTTTAATAATGGTTTTGAATCAATTTCAAATGTAAATTTTAAATTTATATTTAATATATGAATAAAAAAGCCAAATTTTCTTCTATATTTTTAATCGTAATTCTAAGATATTTTAATACATTGAATCAATATCAATATAATGCAAATGTAAGGTTTGTTTGGAGTTTTTTTTGGAAAAAAATCATCATTTTGCAATATGATCAAGGGAAATTTCCAAAGAAAATAAAATGGTTTAGGGTTTATTTTAAGAAATTTTGAATTAAAATTTATTAATAATATTATTTATATTTTTAATATAAGATTCCAACATCTTTTATCGTCTAAATAAATTTTTATATTATAATTTTATTTAAATAATGAATGAAATACCCTAAATGATGTGAAATTTATAGTGTAATTTAATTGAATGTTAGTTTAATGCAATTAATAATACACTCAACTAGTGCAACAAAAAATAAATAGTGAATGTTATCTAAACTAAAACCTTTAGTATTTTTGTCAAATTTTTCATGTTGCACCACAAAAGTGGTAATGAACCATAAGAAGAGTAAGACAAATTTAGGATTCCCATACCATGTTGGCCAACCATTAAATTCTATGAACTAAAGATGGAAATTTTATAAATGAAAATGTTTAATTGGAATAAAATGTGAATAGTTCTTTCAACCATGTAACATGATATTATTTAGTTTTTGAATTATGGACTTGCAATATTGATATGAAATTGTAAACATGAATATATTCATTAATAGGTTTTGCTTTATAATATTTGACAATATGTTTAAATATTATAACTTATGATATAAATATGATATATTATCAAGCCTTTTAATTTTGTATTTATAATTATATTTTAGATAATTCCTATTGCATGTAGGTATTACATTTGGTGGAAATGATGCCCCTAAGTAATAGAAGTAATAGATGATGAAGGAGCAATTTTTTTGGAATACCTTAATAATCGAAGCTTATTAAATAGAGGGGGCTTGTGATGAGGGTACACAATGCATATTTATGTAGGTACTACAAGAAGCTTGGAAACCTTAAACCCTTGGAGTTTGGAAATAATGAGACATGCCCATAGTCAAGATGAAAGTATTGTTAATTGGTTTAAGGACTTTTATTTATAAATATCTTTTGGATATTTCTTATTGTATTTGGTCCATTAGATGTAAGTATTGCATTTGGTGGACAAGATTCCCTAAGTAAACCTTAGATGATGAAGGACTAAGTTCTTGCAATACATGCATAATAAATACTTATTAATTAAAAAGGGCTTTTAGTGAGGGTACATAATATAGATTTATGTAGCTATTATGATAAGTTTACTATGGTAAACTAGTAGTATTACATTATAATAATAAAGGCAAAATTGCCTTAATGATCACCCTAATAGTGACTGCAAATGATGTAGGTATTGTTAATTGGTTTAATTTTTTAAAAATAGGTGTCTTTTGGATATGTCTTTTTTATATATATACATTATATGCAAGTATTACATTTGGTAGACAAGATGTATTTACATAACCTTAATTGATGAAGGAACAAGTTGTTGCATTGTTAAATCAAGGGGGGTTACATAACATAGATTTACATAGGTATTGCAATTTGGGGTTGGGGCATGCATTTGGGATCTAACATAGGTGATAGGGTATGGTATTGCAAATTGAAAATTTTAACCCTCATCTAATAACTAAAGAGTTTCATACAAAAAACCTTAAACCTAGTATTGGTAATTTTTTTGCATAAACCATAAATCATGTAAACATTACAACCTAATGGATGTATAGGTTTAAATTTGAAAAATTAAGCAAACCTATACAATGAACCCTAAAATGTTGAGTTGAAACCTTTGTATGTAACAAAGAATCCCTCCATTAACCTTAAATTAAATAAACACAAAAGGAATTAGTTGCATAACTTTAATGGTGGAATTTAACAATGTTTTTAGAACTAAGTGTTAAACTTAATTTTTAAATTATTTTTGCATAACCCTAAATTGTGTACAAACTATCAATATTGGATACATAATTGTAATAAAATTATAAAACAATTTTATTTAAGTACTAGTAAAACTTGTGTTTGAAACCTAATTTGGGGGGGACCCCAACCCTAAATAAAATGTAAACAAAACAAATGGGAAGGTTTTTTTATCATTCATACCTTTGCCATGGAATCACCTTCATTTTTTTCATTAAACATGAAAAAAAAATGAAAAGAAGGAACCTCTTTAGATAGATGTGTGTATGTGAATACATAAATTCACTTTAAAAATATTCCATGAAAATAATATAAATGTTAGGAAAAAGGTTACTTTAAACCTTAAAATAATTAATGACAAAAAGGTGGGCTTAATTTCCCTAAACCTTAAACCCAATGTCCCCCCTATTTATTTGAAACATATATTAGACAAATGTTTAGATTAGGGTAATGTAACATGAACATGAGCCTAAGCAAATAGTAAAAACACAAACATGATGAGTTCATTTGCAAAAAAACAAGACCATGAAAGTGGGATTGGCATTGTTTACAAGTAAAAATAGGGTTACATGATTCACTTTTGAAATTTTTAAATAGCTAAATTTTTTACAATTTATAATAATTATAATTATCCCTTATGATTTTGATTAAATGTGTTAATAGATCACCCTCTAGAGAAATTTTGAATATTTCAATGTGAAATGGACTATAAAGGATTTTAAAATGATGAAAATCATGGCATTAAAAAAAAATCAAAATTTCTTGTATTGAAAACTTTTCAATGCATTATATTTTTAAAATTTTCATTTGATGGTGGTTTTTCAATTTTTATTTTAACATTATTATGACATAACTTTTAGGTCCATGTTTTTCATTTTATTTGTGTGACAAACTTAGTGTCATCATTTCAAAAGTTCATTATGAATCCATTTTTCTCTAAATTCATCCATATTTTCTAATATGAGTATCACTAAAATCTATAACGACATGGAAAATTAAAATTTTGATAATGTTAATGTTCATTATGGCTTTGCATTTTCATTCCATCCATATCTTAAAAAAATACAATTATGATAATCCAAATAATCTCCTTGTAAGGGAGTGAAATTGCAGCCCTTAAACATTACCATCCTCAAGGAGGTAAGGTTGGAGGAACAAGGTCAACTCCTTAATACCGTTAAAAAGAAATACCCTCACTTGTTTACTCTACTACAACTATTCAAGTAATAATCAAGAATTTACACAAAGAGAAAAGGAAGAAAGTAAGGTCTATTATTTAAGGACAAACCTATTGTCCTATCTATAGGCTACTAAAATAGTGTTAGATGAAGAAAATATAAAAAGTAAGCATGTAAAATGTGAATAACTAAAAAATAACTACCTTTTAGAGTTTTATAGTACCTTGAATGCTTTTGCATGTTGCCCTAGTGGGTTTGCAGGCCTTCCACAGCCATTGTCCCACCTTAACAATGCATATAAACCCTTTGGTAACATTACTTACCCTTTGTAGTACCCTAGAATGTTTTCCCAACAATGCCTATCGCCTACAACCACTTCATTTTTTAATGGTAGTTACTTACCATTTGTAACAATCCCATTTATTTTGCAGATTTTAACATTCAAATATTCCCCCTTCCTACTACCACAAATTGGCTACTACCTTATTCTAGCAACCAATGATTTCCTACTCTAGAGGTTAAATATTAGTATACATTCTTTTTCTTTTTTGGTAGAAAAAACACAAAACTATTATATAAAATATAGCAACACATTATGTAAGTTTAAATTGTATTACTTTTCACAAATCCGAATAAAATAATCTCACACAAAACACATGAAGGTTTTTCAACCATTTTCCGTTAAAATAACACACAAATACAAATACATTTCTAACTATTCCCTCCTTTTTAGTGTTACACCACACACTTCTCCAAGAGAATTATCCATTCCAACTCCCAACTACAAACTTATCGAATGTTATAGAAATTCAAAGTTTTTTCTAATCCTCCTTCTCCACAAAGCCATGCAATGCCCACATTGACCCCATGAAAATAAGGTCCTTATCATAATCCCTTCTTTAAAAATTCTTAAATGATTGGGTGGATTACATTCAACCACTTGCTAACATGAACTATTTAATCTCACTAGCTTCACCCCTTTAGTATGGGATGATAAGTCTACCACTAGTAACTAGTTATTAAGATGCCTAGGACATTAACTAGTCTAAAGATTTCGACCCCTTAACACCCTCTAATTATGCTTTCACCTTCACCTAAAACATGGTAATGAAGATCACAAACATGACATTGATGAAGATCATGAACACAACACAACATTATAAACAATAATAATGCCATCATAACCATGACAGAATGACCCAACACAAAACAATGAACAATAGCCCAAACAAAACAAGAAGACTTTGAACATGACAACAATGAACATGATAAACATGATAATGATTTTTTCATGTGTAACAAAACAAGACCACAAAGGTGGGGATGGCATTGTTCACCTAAATCACAAACACAACAATGATAAAGATCATGACTTCCCACATCTATAGCAAAAAAAATAAAAATGACAACAAGGTGAGGGTACTCTAGTTTTTAACAACCTTAAAGCAAAATTCAAAACAATTTTTTTTGTAAATGTCCTGAGCCCATTTATACTCACATGGCCTAAAATTTTTACATAAAGTAAATGTGTTTTTATAATTTTTACATTAATTACATGTTGTAAGTGTAAATATAATTGAAAAAATTTCACAATAGGTAATGTGAATGGTCCTATATATATTTTGGTACCAAGGCAAGGAAATTCAAATATGATGAAAACCAATTGAATTTTGAATAAATGTTTCAAAATAAAAAGGGATGATTACATTTTTAATTGGAGTTGAAAAGAGTGAATAGAAAATCCTTGAAAGCCTTCTAATACATTATTAAAAGGTGCATTAAAACATTCTTACAAGCCCACACTATTGCAATAAAACTTATATAACTTTTACAAATTTGTTAATAATGAAGGCTAGGTGAACCCCATATGGTTTTTGGACCATGTCTAGAAATCACAAACAATTCATAGGTGTCCCATAAGACTCCTAAGGTTTTATGAATAAGCACATACATTACCTTTTATGTTTATTAAAAGTTGTAGAAACTTCCCAAGAAAAACATCAAAATATTAAATATATGCCTATAACTAATTATAAAATAAATTTATGTTTTGTGAAAAAAGGCGTTTTTTATTCTGCTTTAGCTAACAACAATGGACTTTGGAATAGTTTTTACATTCATAACTATGTATTATAATCAAATGGACAAGATAATGGTCCCATCAAAATAAACTTGGAGTATGTTGGATGTTGGACTATGGAACAACACATGTGTCATTGTGTTATTTTATAATTGGGTAAAAACCAACTACAAAGACAAAAGTCACAATGAAACAAAATGAATATGGATTCACATTGGTGATTTTCAATCAAATGTTTTCATTTTTTAAACACTTTTTTCTATTTCCTATACATGTGGAGCAAATGAATGAATGCAAGGTTAAATGGTTTTAAAAAATAGATTTTTCACTCTACACAAAGTTCATAAAAATTGTTCAAATATATATGGTTGTTACATTTTAAGATCTCATTATTATAATATTTGATTAATAAATCTACACCCACCCACAAACCCTCTCAAACTTAGGTCAAAACTTACATCAAAAAATGTTCATGGCATTTGTAATTTCCTAAAAGGAAACCTACAAAGTCCACATGTACAAAGCCCCATGTCAAACTTTCAAAAAATATGCTTTTGGGAAAAAAAATTGAAAAAAATTAAAATTGCAATTCATATGAACTTATGAAAATATGATTGAATTCTAACAATTCAAAAGTTCATAATTATGAAATGTTTAAAGCTTTCAAGGAAAGGGTTTTTCATAGGAATTTCTCATTTCACATTACATCACATATAAGTCATTATAACAAATTTGGAATGAGAATCAATATTAATTTCTTTGTTTTGTGATGTTCAAATTAAACAACTGGTCCATATTTTTGGATTTCAAAAGTTCATTACTATTAGTGAGTGAACTTTTTATCAATAAATAACTACAAAAATATCTTCATAATAAAGATGTTAGTGTAGGTTGAAGTTCAATCAATGGATTTAAGAATATATTAATCACCATATGCATTTGAACAAAGGGCACCCAACAAAAAAACACCATTATGATACCAAAAAAAACCACTTAACTTTACATTCATTCAAACATTCTTTTATGATGATCCTTGTGAATAAAGTTGGAAGGTGGTTTTGAAGAATGGGCATCAAGGGAGGTGAGTTGAAAACACTAAATGACAAATGGCTAAAGGTTAATTAAAAAAAATTACTCCTTTAAGTTAAAATAGGGAAATAAGGTTCAAAATGATGTATCTAGAATCATTGTTCAATGAAAAGGACATTGATGAAAATGCATTGTGATGGCATTCATAGAGAATGATGAAAAATTTCTTGGAAATTCGTTAGATGAATAATACAATAATACAATAGTTACATGTTAATTTAATTAACCACAAACAAATATGCAACCTACCTTACATTGCAATAAGTTTTTGTTCATCAATGCTAACTTCATTTTCACATGCAAATTGTTCATGTAAGCTATTGATTCTTAATAATGTGAACCACATATGTGGAAAATGATCATGGAAACATGAATTCAAATAATCATGATGTTATTTAACAAAATACCTTTTTTTCCATGATTTGGACCATAAAAACTAGTCATAGCCAAGAGTGATGATATTAAGGGACATGGTTTTGTTATAGTGGTTTAAGTCCAAAATCTTATTGTTCCAAAGGTTTCTTAAAAATAGACCCCATTTTGAAAGTATTATTAAGTAGCTTTTTTTTTAATGCATTTACAAGTTGCACAAGATGTCTGATTTTGCAAAATGGGTTATATGTAGATGAAATATTGATTTCAATTTTTTTATAAATAAGTGGGGCCCTATAAGATACTAATGTATTGTCAAATTATGCATGTTATAATCATAATATATCAAATTTTAAATATGAAATAGGTTTGAAACCATATTGACCCAATTAATTGTAAAAATACATTCCACCTACTTTTATGTTATTAAAGTTGTTTAGATTTTGTATCCAACTTCCCATAAATTAAATTAAATGCAATGACTTTTTTTCCATAAATATATTTCAAGATATTTTGATTTTTTTTTTTTTTGGTGCATGTCAAAATTTGTTTCATTTTTAGATTGGATTTTGGGTAGACTATTTTAAAAATCTACTTTACCTTGCCAACACCCTCCCATTATTATTGTATTTTCAAAAAAGTTACCCCATGAAATACAAAAATGATCAATTTCCATTACACACATAATCAATCTATTAGCAAGCATGGATTATAAAATGTTTTTTTTTCTAGTTTCAACTTTGGTATAATAATAAACATCATTTTTCTTCATTACATGTGTTCAAAACTAGCTACATATGAGACCTAAAAAACACATAAGTATGATATATTGATCTAATTGAAAATTGGGTTAAATATTTTTAAATTAAATATTGCTTACATGTCCATTGATTGCGTACATTTGCCTTAAGATGTAAAATGTACACCCTTGAACATTATCCTTTCAAACCCATATGGTTGTTAATAATACTTTCTTTTAATCATTTTGTAACATTTGGTCTAGTTTATTTTTTAGCCATAATTTGTGAAAACTTGTTTCAGTGCAAACAATTCAAGACTCATTGTCATTAACTATTGAAGATTTATAAAATAACCCCAATAGTTAGAATCTAAAATGGAAGGGAATAAGAATATATTTTGTGTTTTAAAGTTCAAAAATTAATGATGATAATCCACCTTCAAATTTTTTTAAAAAAAAAAAAAAGCTAAAAGGTGCGAAATACCTTTTGAAAATGTTTACTTATAGTAAAAACAAATAATACGACAATATATTTTTTCGAGCTTCTTGAATATTGATGAAAAATTGACATTCTTATTTAGACCACAATTTTATCAAAAGAGGCAATGCCAACATTCATTAACAAAATATAGATGATTTTTTCATGCATTTTTGTCTATTTGTGAAGAAAACAAGGATTGTTCACAAGACATGAACATAAAAAATACACTTCACCTAGATGAAAAATGACAAGTATGCATGTAAATTATGATTAGCCACATAGTGATTGCCAAAAACATCTTTTTATCCAATGTCGAAGGTGGTAAGCAAGTAGAAATTGACTTTATGAGATCATAAACACATTATCAAGAAGTGTTTTACTAGTACATTGTTAATAAATTTGTTGGTGCATATAAAAAAATTTAATTGCATTTAATTTTTTAACATTAGAAAAAAATTGTTATTTACAACCAATTTTTTCAATGAAAAAATGTCATTTGTAATTTTTTTTACAATTGAAATGCAATTGCAAATGACTTTTTTGAAATTGTGAACGACATATTTAGTTGCAAAAATTGGTTACACATGACAAATTTTCTTTTAATATAATGTTACACAATAATCCAAATTGTATTTTTATTAAAAAAATAAAACTTGGGTGCATGAGGAATTAAAAATTGTAAAAATAAGGTATGAAAATATATTTCATGTGTCCAATTGGATGGTTCTAATAAGAGGGTAACTCCCATATGATGGGTATCATGGAACAATAAATTAAAAAATTAGTTGGAGGTTGATTCAATTTTCGATTTGGTTTTCTTTTTTCAAAATTTAAAACCATAGGTTTAAGGACCTTGAACTAGTTTGAAACTAAACCTTGAATTAGTTTAAAACCTAGAATCAAACAACATAACTTGAAAGTTATTGAGTTATCAATGGTTAAATAATTAAGGAGTTAAAAGATGAAAAAATTCAGATTAGGTTGACAATGGGCAAGCTAGATCTTGTTGTTAGAGTTGTATGCACAACATATATTTTCCATGGAACTTTTCTGTTTGTTGGGGCAACTAGAGTTTAGAGTGCAATGAAAATTTGTCATGGCACAAAGATGTAGAGACCGTAATATTAAGCACATAATCATGTAATTTCACAGCTTCCTTAACCAATTTTTGTGTTTCAATTTTTGTTCATATGTGCTTTTTTAATCATTCATATTGTATTTAGTTACAAATGCAAATTTATATTCACTTGGATCATTGCAATGAATGTTAGTATGTTAAATTGTGTATGCATTCTATTTGTTTTTGTTGCTTGCACTTGGTTTGAACTTTGAACATGTTCTTATTTTTATTTTATTTTGGCAAGTACATCTCTTGGTGCAATGGGCATTCCCTTTAGGGCTAGAGTTCAATTCCCCTTGAAATTTCTCAAGTCATCTATACACTATTTTAGTGTATGGTTGTCATTTTTTTTGCTTTGAAGGTTTAAATGGTTGCCAATTTCTTTTTACTTCAAACTTTCAGATGATCATTACTACAAACTCCATTGTCAAAACATGATCACATGTAGTTCCTATTTAACATTAAACATAAAAGCACTACAAGGTTTTTCACTTTGTATTTGAACACACCTCTCCTCCTCCTTGTGAAAGATTCATTTGTCAATCAAAAGGACCATTCCACTAATCACATGTAAACCTTCCACCATTTGAAATTAAAAAACTTTTTGAGCTTTACACTAGGAAGGCATGCTCTCACAAGCCTTTGCTAATTTTTGGGCCTACACCCTCAAGCTACTATCCTCTAGCCTACAACCCTCAAATTAGGGGAGGCCCTAGGGAGCAAGCAGGCCTTTTATAAATACTTAACTAGAGTATTCTTCACACTACCCTATTCTAAGTAGGGAATTCCCATGCACCCCATGAAAAATCACAAGACTTCCACTTGTCAGACGGCAACTGGTTACAAATTGCCACCTCACCAGGTTCCAAATTTAAAAATAAATTAAAAAAAGAAAAGAAAAGAAAAGTTGATCAAAGATAGTTGGATTCTCATTGTAGTGGTCTTCCTTTAACCATGGAGTGTTGGTGGGTGTGGTTTCAATTTGGGCCACCTGGAACCGACCCTGGTCAAAAAAAAGGCATAATATTTTTCAGGTCGGTAGTTGGAGGAAGGACGAATGGAAGCCACACGGTGAGCCAAAAAAATAAACTCACTCACCAAAATTGGGGGCGGGGGGCGGGGGCGGTGGGGTATCTTTTGAAGAGTTTCTGTGACTTTTGTCCGTCAATACTCAACTGCTTTCATACGCTTTGTTGGTGAGTGAGTTTCTTTTCAATACAAAAACTTGGTGGACACAATACGTCACTAGAATTTTTATCTCTCTAAAGCTACCTCCCAAAGCACAATCCCCAACACAGTTTATTATTCTTCTTTTTATTTTCTAGAATTTAAATTCAGAATCCTTAATTCTTAATTTTTAATCTCAGTTTTTGTGGTTTGGAAAGTTTGGAAGCTTTTCTAAATTTTAAGCAATTTTTTTTTCCAAATTTACACAATTAAAACGAGAACTTTCATTTTCTTTTTCCAAATTTCCACAATTAAAACGAGAACTTTCAATTTTTTTTCCAGAATTCTTTTTGGCCAAAAATAAATTCACTGATCCCCAGTGGCTAAAAAGTAGATAGAAAAAGCCAAAATCCAGCAAACCTTGAAACCCAGGATAAATGCAAGCAGATCAAAAGTTAATTTTTTTTTGTTTTTTAATGGTGAAAAGAAAACAGAGCAGCCTCGGTTTCTCCGTCACGTATAAAGTAACAGCAAAGTCAATACTGGGATTCCTACAAAAGGACTAGGTAGAGCAACCTACGTGAGAGAAATACGTAGGTATCTCTCCTACTGATTATAAAGATTCCGTAGGCCGCCCCTGCGCCACCAGAAGAATCGCGAAGGAGGCACTGGGGGCGCGGGCCTTATTAGGTTTCGTCACGAGCCGCCGCCAACATTGTCAACCCGCGGTTTCATCGGGTTTCACCAAAGCTCTAGCCCTTAGTTAGTACCTTTGTAGGTCGGACGCTAGGTTGTCCTTCTCTTCTATCCCAACCCAATCGTACATGAAAGGAAAAAAAAAACTCACTGAACCTCGCACTATACATAGTTATGGTGCATTCACACTTGATGTTAAAATCAATGTTAATTGAAGTTCTACGTGGCATCCTAGGTGGCACCCAAATGTTAAATGGCTGATAGCTTAATGTTAAGTGAATGTTAGTTTAACATAAAATCTTTGCGATAAATAAGTTTAAGTCTCAAATGACTAGCATGGTGTTATGGAACTCAACACTAGAGTCCCAAACACCAAGTGTGAACGCATCTTTATTATTGGGGAATATGAAAGGACCCTAAAAATTCACAACTAGGATCGATCCTACCTAGTACTAGGTACTTATAAATTCTGGAATAGGGCCAGCATACCTAATACGGGACCTTACATGATGAAATAGGGCCAGATATTCTAGGAAAGGGATTATATATGATATAGAATAGGGCCCGAATTCCTACAATGGCACCTTATATTGATGGAGTAGGGCCTGCATTCCTACAACGGTTTTTCTAATATGCCAGAGTTAGGGTCAGCATCCGTAGTAAGTGGCTTTTTACATGATGGAATGTTCCATGCCTTGGGGGACCCTTGAGGTGCCTGATCTTCTAGGTCCTTTGCACAGGAGTGGATCCAAATGTGGGGCCCAGGTGCTCGCCACCTTCTTCTCCTGGGCCCATCGTTTTGGGAATGCTGCCATCTTTGGCCCTTATGGTATACACCATAGGACCTTCACCATTCCGGCATTGTGGGCAGCTCATTTTGAAAAAAAATCAGCATTTACTGAAAATAATAGATATTTTGTGGGTACCGATTTGGGTTGAGGAATTGTGGTAGGGAAGGTTTTTATTTTTTATAAACAAATAAATAAATAAATAATACACACACAAAAATAAGATAAATAATTAAATATTTGTAAAGACATGAAGAATGGACAGGACACAACGTGAGTGAGAGAGAACGTTGGGCGAGAGCATGAAAGACCGGCGAGTGTGAACACGAAAGGAGAGGAGGGGTGGGAAGGGGCAAGAGAGGGGGTGAAGCGGGCCCCCCGGTTTCTGGTTGGGTGGTTTGAAGGAGGGTGGGGGGCGGCGGTGGTTTGAAAATTGAAACTTGGGGGAAAAGGGAAAGCGAACGTTGCGGGTCGGGACTCGCGAGTTGTAGCAGCGATGCCGGGAGGGAGGCCTTTTTGACCAGTTTGGTGGTTGGAGAGGCTGCTGGCCGTGTGAGGGAACGACAGTTGTGTGCAAAAGAGGGGAGAGAAAGAGAGAGAGAGAGAGAGTTTTCAGGAGCTCCACAATACTTACAAGAAGAAGGCCATGCCACCACCCATTTGTAGTATACCATGGAGCCTGGGCCAGTTGGACACTAAAATTATATTCTATTATTTTCAGAAATTTTGAATTATTTTCAGGAAATTTTAAAAAAAAAAATTGTATTCTGAAGGAAAAGAAAGAATCTGATGAAGTCTTTTGGGAACAGATCATTTGTTGAAATGGAATCATCAAAATTAATTACTTATTCCACAAACAAGTGTTGAACTGGCCAACAAGAAGGAGAAGCTGCTGCTGCTGCTACTACTACAGTATAACTTACATAATAGATATCTACATACTATATACATAACTTACTCTGTTGTTTTCCAACAGATTGCTCTTTTTTCAATTTTAAAAAAAGTAAATATTAATTTGCATTATTGCTGAATCAGCAGCCTCGCCTCATCATCATCTCCCCCACCCCCACTCGATCGCTTCGAGGCACTTGTTGCAAACCAAACTCCGCGCTCAAAACACGGGCTTCGACTGTTCATAGTTCATACCCAAACTTGTCGTTAATGGGTGGGAAGAAGTCTTGTGTAATTTTCTGTGCAAATTTTTTCTCTTTTGTGGGTCCTTTTTTTTGTATGTGTTGCTTGGAGCTGCTGCTGTTGTTTTAAGTAGTTTTATTTTTTCTCCCTTTTGGGGGTGGGTTTAAAAAATAACTTTCTGGGGGGGGGGGGGG
>Ga0116227_10003775_pt1 | contig 33402 bp, 18 predicted proteins | sample S1TSphgellanicum_FD_89693 | JGI IMG/M metagenome (GOLD analysis project Ga0116227, IMG submission 89693) | Host-associated microbial communities from peat moss isolated from Minnesota, USA - S1T2_Fb - Sphagnum magellanicum MG | ecosystem: Host-associated > Plants > Peat moss > Unclassified... | reverse complement strand
GGTCAATACAAAAATAAAAATAAAAAATTGATTGTGGGCTGTCCAAGGCCTAAATATTTTTTTCTGGTCTTCCCCTAAACCCGTCCCGTCATCAAGTCGGACGGACATTTCATCCATCCCTTTAATTGGGACGGACAGTAGCTAAAAGAAAAAAAAGGTAGTCTTGGTTAATACACAAAAACAAAAAAAAAAGATTCTAGGCTGTCCAAGGCCTAAATATTTTTCTTTTGGTCTACCAAATCTTTTGCTTCAAAAAATCAGACTGCCCCTGATTTCTTTTTTATCTGGGGTCAGTTACATCTAGGGAAGTTACATCTGGGGAAGCTCCTCAAAAAATCAGACTGCCCCTAATTTCTTTTTTCTCTGGAGTTAGTTACATCTGGGGAAGTTATGACTGGAAGAATTTTCCAGGCACTGCCCAGACAGATAAACAAACAGACAAACAGACACCACTGTTGTTTTAATATATAAGATTGTAGTCATTTCCATCTTCTTGCTTTAAGTACCATAACTTTCTTGTTCAATTATCCAAAAAACCCAAGGTGGATAAAGCTTGTTTCATTAAGAATTATTAGAGATATTTTCAAGATGTTGCAATTATACTATATGAATTGCATTATTGTTCACTTTTAATAACATTGTTCATTAAATTTCAAGGACAATTTCGATTAAATGCTATAGAAATAAAGAAAACATTGTGCGAAATGAAAAGTTAACCTCCTAATAGTACAATTCACCATATATATCCACATCATGAACTTGTGTGTGCATTTGGAGTTTTAGTTGTGAGGAAGGGAACATGTTTTCTATTGGATCAATCCAAACAACTAAATTCAAGAAAAGTTATTCAAGATAGTTTTGCCCATGAAAATTATTCATCTTTGATACAAGAACTACTCATGTAAAATATTGAGATTATATCCAAAAAAAGGAAGAAATAAAGTGAATAGGAATGTAACTAAGAAAGGAAATAAACATCTTTCAAGTGGTTGATGACAATTTATTCATTTTTGAACCCATCAACATGAACAATTCGAATTCTATTCATAATGTGTTTTAATTATTTGTTATTGGATCAAATTAGATTCGTAATTGATGGGTATTATTGTTACCTTATGTTATTGGTACTTTATTGGCACCACAACATTAATAAGAGAAGAAAATTAGACCAATTTGATTTTTTTCTTTTTGGACCAAAAAACTATAAATAAAACTTTATTATTGTATTTGTTTCATATTTTGAAAGTCAACATGGTTTTTAGTTAATGGTGTTAGATATGAAATCCTTATACATGGTAGAAAATTACTATAAAACAAATTTGAGAAACAAATATAGGTCAACATGTCAACAAGGTGTTATACATGCATGTGTGGTGATAAATAAACTATTCACAAAGCAAAAGTAATGTTTAGCTTGGAAACAAAAATTTACCGATTTCAAGATGACTTGAATGTTATATTTGGTATGTCAAAAAAACTAATTATAAAACATACATGAATTTTTAAAAGATATTCTTGGTGCTTTCATTACATGTGCAATAAACTTTTAAATGTTTATAACATAAAATAGGGGGTATTGAGATTCATGTAAGGAACACAACAATCAATTCCAACACTTGTTTACACAATTGTTGCATATAGGTAATTTTATCATTTGTAACCAAAGAATGAAAGGAAAGATGTATTTAACTTCTTTTAGGAGTCATTACAATACAATGTGTTACAAATTGCAATCTACAATTCTTAGACCACAAGATATTGAACTTGTGTAATACAATTGTCTATAATTTACAATCTAGGTTGGTCAATAGTTTTATAACTGAATTTTCTTTTTGTTAGAGATGTTGTCTCATGATTTTTTTAAATGCATAATTTGTGGAATTTAGTTATGTTGTGTTTGAACTTTTGAAAGTTTCAATAACCATGATATTTTTATGCACACATGAGTGCAAATAAAATGAAGTTTTTTTTTAGTGTAGACACAATGCATATCATTGATCTACACTCAAATCAACCTATCAAAAAGGTGAAATTTTACACCAAAAACATGTAGGTGGAAATTCAAAGAGAAACTCTGAAATGTAGCCACAAACCAAATCTTGATGCAATGCCAACTTCGAAAGATGGACCACATCTATTTTACAAAGTAAAAACAATTCATTGTATATATACTTTTTGAAAACACAAAATTAATGTGCGTTATAATACCATATAGTCATTTTCATCATTCAATTATTCTTGAAATATTTAAAAACTCGCATTGACGTGTTCAAAATTGTCATAATTATGGTAGGCTACATGAGTAATTACTCATGACATTTATAGTAAACTACAATATATCATGGTAAATGTAAACATTACAAATCCAAAAATTGAATCTACCATAGTATTAGGATCTTTAGATCATAGGAAATTTTCACACTTTGCATTTTTGGTGTGACTACATATTGAGTAAGCAAGGCAAGGGTTGAAATTCTTGTGGTTTTATCATGTAATTCTCTTGTTCATTATTTCTTTGCCTCATTCAAAAAGTTTATGAAATCACAAGAGACTGATTTTCTCTCATGTAATTCAGGAGTATGGGTTAGTACAACTCAAGGAAAAAGCAAAGGATAGTAAAAAATCTACATCAACCTTTGCCACTACCATTACCTTGTGTTTTTTCTTTTGCAAACTAAGTGTGATCCAATGACTCTTCTTCTAATATTTCTTGCATTTCAAAAGTGAGTAATTTTCAACCATCATCATCACAATTGCCCAACTCTCCCATGTACCTTTATAGTTGCAAGTCGACTTGATAACCCCATTATATCTTTATATATAATAGTATTCAAAGATTTACATTTTACATAGGGTAATATGCAAACCAATAATTGAAATGATAGGAGGAAAGAAAAACATTAGTTGGATTTCTAAGGCCTTATACAATTCCTATGTCATTAACTTTCCCACATTAACAAAAGAATTCAAACAACTGCAATTGAAGTAGGAAAATAAAGACTTAAATTCAACTAGAGAAAAAGGATGTCCAAAATCAATTGTAAGAAATGAAATCCCATCACACAAATGTTATGAACAAAAGAAAGAACATTCTCTTCATTAAAACTGATCTACAATCTATTAAATCAAAGGGCAATTGTAATTGATGTGACAAATTATGTTTTTGGCAAAGTCAACAATCAAATGAACTTCAACTTTTTTTGGCAAGATTTACAAATAAGAAAGGTTGTTAAATATTGGAATCTGCAAACAAAGTTCAAATATCCATATTGTACAAATTACATTTTGGGTGAACTAGAGATCATTATGACTTGTAGCATTGATCATTTGGATAGAATTTGAAAATCAAATACTAAAATTTCAAATTAATAACATTGCGGGCACATATTCTCGCAACATTGAGCCTACCCCTTGATCTTCAACATTGAAGATAACATTACATGATCCATGCAACATTTGTTTTTTGCCAAACATAGAGCATGGAAATTGAAATGACCATTTCAAAAAAAAAGAAGATAACAAGATGAATGCAAGCAAAAGAGATGGAATTACCAAATAATAAGCTTCATAATTGTTGTAACACTCTTTAGGTGTTTTGAGAATCAATATTTCAGAACTTTGGGGATAACTTCAATATCATGTTGAAAACTCATCTAATTCCATGGTATGTCCAATGACTACTTGCATGCAATATTGAACAAGTTGAATCACCTTGTTCCTCATGGCTCAAGTACCTTATTATTGTTATGTTGTTATGAATAAGATGACTTGGAAAACACAAGCCTTGCAATTACAAGTGGTCAAGATATGCCATTCATTTTGCACAAATCCAAAATTAAGCAACATTTCAACTACCGTATTCAATAATATTTCTAAAACAAGGTGTTGTAGGGAAGGGTGTTGGAACTCAAAGTCCTCATTTGCTCCCTCTCCCCTTTTATCCCCTCCACTTTTCACAGGTCAATATTACATTCCTATATTGCATTTGATGTTATGATATTTCTTTCACTTATTGTGCTTTTATAAGTTTAAAATCAAAGTTTCAACTTAGCTATGTTATTAACCAATCCACTTTAAAAATTGAATAACCTCAAATGTTTGAAAAATCGGATGTGGGTTAGAAGTAACAAATGAACATGAGAAGATTTTGCAACTACAAACTGAAAATAAACAATTACGAGCACATGTGCAAAACTTATCTTTGGAAAATCAACATGTTCGAAAAATTGTTGGTATGTTAACAAAAGCCTAACTCAATAATACTTCAACATATGGCAACAACATTAAACATGCAAAAAAGAACATGAAGTATAATAGAAACTATTAAAATGAATTTTAAACATTTTATAATCCAAGGAAAGACATTAGCCCTTCTTCTTGTTAATCACAAAAACTTCATCCCAATTATGTAGTGCATTGAACTTATTACAGGTGACATGCGCATAGAAATGGAGGATTTACAAAGGCATGTGGTGCTAGAAATTAACCAAGGCAACAACCAAACAATGGTTGTTGAAAAAGTAATTTCCTTTCCCATGTCAATTTTGTATAAGCTTTACAACCTTATGATCATTATAGATTGTTAAATTTGGTCATGATTGGATGCTTGTAAATCCATTGACTATTTTTCTACAAAATGCACTCCTTTACAAATAAATAAACTTAGAAAAAAAATTGTGGATATTTTGATGATAAATGCATAGGGTCCATGAATGATTTCTTTTCACATTTTCCTTGTATCACCAATTCAATATGAATTGGAAGTTAATCAAGAAACACATGGAGAATAAAATGTGGCATATGTTCATATTGATAGGTTATTGGGCTTCAAACTTTACAACAAGAAGTACAAGACTTGAAAAATCAAATTCAAAGCATGGCAAATGAAATTGGAACATTACAATCCACATCACCAATACATGGCCAATCACCCCAACTATCACCAAAATTTTCATTTATTCCTTCATATGTAAGTTTTTCACACATTGAAGACAAAGATGGCCATTTATCATCACATCGAGTCGGATATCATCAAGAAACTCAACCTTCAATATGTCCACAAATTACCAAACAAATGAGGTGGAAAAAAATCCTTTTCTTATATATTTTTGCATTAGATATTAAGCTAATGACACCACATATTGCTTCATAAACTCATGATGTTCACCACTAAATTCATCTGGATTTCCAACTAAACCAAACATCTCATATGGTGTTTGTAAGTATCCTAGAATTGGGCCAACAAAAAAGCTAGTAGCCAAAATTATGGAGTTGGAAAAAGTGCAAGTAGGCCTTCATGCTCAACTTGATGCTACTTCAATACATATGCAACACATTACTATTGAACGTGATCTTTTGATGGAGCTTAGTAATTCTTTACGAGCGGACCTTATTAGGTGATTATTTCATAGTTTTGTGCTTGTTCCATACATATGTTTGGTTGACATCATGCTTTGACATTACCTTGTCCAAAATGCGGGCTTAAAATAAAATTAGAGTCCTATTGATGGTTAATGATATGTGTAGGATATTTCATTCTTTTGGACATGAATTGAGTACTACATATGGAGGTACTTCAACAAATGTTCTGGTACACATGAAAATCAAACCAAAAAACCAACTTTTGGTTATGTTTTTTTTCATATGGTTCAAATTGCATGATAAGAACATGCAATAAGCTTGATAACTTTTCATTTGAACTAATCTTATGACATGCACTGAATTTATTAATTACATTGTTGTGACTTCTTTCAACAAAGGAAACATATGAATTTTGTAGTGTTTATAATTTTAAAACTTTGTCAAATTGATATATTTTATTCCTTAGGAAACGTGTTTAATTTATCAAATTCAACTATATACTTTCAATCATAACCTATGGGTGCAAAGATTATAATGGTAAGTGTTTCAAAACTACACAATGTTAAATATGATGAGCAAAGTAGAAATTACATGAGGTCAACAATGGTAACTATCGTATTTTTTAACACAATATCTATAAATTGCCCATTGTTTAGTATATTAAACCAAGTGAGATTTACATGAATTCAAGATTGGTATCTACCATGAACATTAAACATAAGAATGAAGGTGTGTGACCATTGACCACTTTTCCATAAGCTTCAAAATGTGCAACTTATGAAAAACTTTTAGAAAAGATGTCAAAGGCATTGGATTCCTACTATAGAAAACCAGGTATGGAAGTTAGATATGGTTTCCAAACTTAATGTGGGCCATATTTATTGTACAACATATTGAAAGTCTATTAACAAAAACAATTATATTTACAACCAAAATTGTTGAGATATAAGTAACATCAAGGAGAAAATCAACTAAAATGATTTATCTTTAGATGTTAATTATCATGAAAACAAATACATTGTGTCACAATTGACACCAATGTTATTATTTGAATTTAGATGAATTAATTTTGCAACTATTTCCATTGATCTTGAATTTTCTAGGAACACCTCTTTCGAACTATGGACAAGTGGCAAAGGACATAAGAAATACTATGCAAATTTGTGGTAGACCATATCTCCAAGAACGACCTAAAAAAGTAAAATACAATGCTATTTATATGGTGTAATTAGACTAATTGCATGTGAAACTTACTAGTTGTATCCAAAAATTCCAAGCTTCAAAGTTTGGGGGGGAGAAACAAGACAACAATTCAACATATCAATGTGCAAAATGCATGTAAGGATAAGTTCAATATGTCAAACTTATTGAAACTATTTTTTGTTATAGGGAACAACTAGTCAACAACCTTGTTTGAAGGCTACTATGAAATGTCAAAATAATATTTGCAAGCTCAAGGTGCGAAATTGGAACATCAAAGATGATCATCCACCCAATAGTTGACAAATGATGTCATCCACATTTATAGCATTCAAAGTGGAATGTTAAATAATATAATCAACTTAAGTAGAAACTATACTTTTAACATTATAGATTATGCAATCCTAAAATTACAAATATGAAAAAACTTACCCGATCTAATGCAAATGAATAAAAAGAAAAGATGATGGATTGATATGAACCAAAAATAACACATATAAGATACAAAATTTCTAAATGAAACACTTGCACTATTGAGAACTCAAGCTTAACTTAATGATTTTCATTAATTATAAAATAATTTCATTGTTGGTTATTCCACTTAAGCTCTAGCCACACTTGGTGTTTAAGGCTTGCAACCAACCTTCTAACAAAATAGGTTATCGTCAATTTTCTTTAAAGTCTATCAACATGCCCACACCATGATGTTTAATTGCAACTAACACTGGATTATCATCCTTGTGTTTGCAATCCAATCATAGTGTTGTCTGATTCTTTGATTTTGTTCAATAACCACTAGTTTGGGAATTCCCCCATAAAAATTTCAAAATCAAAGAACTATCAATTATGAGTATTTCAAAGCTTTCAAAGAACCATGGGGCTTAATAAATTAAAAAAAGAATTGATGGGTTTATTGGTAGTTAATTGACTTTTTAAATAAAAAATTATTGAGTTAGAGCAAGGGCCCATATCATTTTGCTAGTGTGAAATAAAGGATCAATGTTTCAAATTTTGGCCTCTACTAATTATATGCCTATATGCCCTATTTAACCCTAGCAAAGGTTTGGTCCAAAATCAAATAACCACCAAACGTTTGTGTGGCCAAAGATCCTCTTCCCCTTACTTCTCTTATGTTTGTCTTTTTTTTTTCCATTCAATTTTAGAGTATCCTACTTAGTATTGAAGTGGTACATCTTCATTACTATAGAAAATCAAGGATGATTATAACTTGAAGTGAATGCAATAGGATTGTATTGTAAAAGGACGAAGAAATAGAAAGCTAAAGATATAAAGAGAGGTGAGGAACTTGGGAAGAAGAAATAGAGGCATGAAACTAAAGGGGAAGAGGTAAAGAATGGATAAAGAAAGATGGGTGAAGAAAGAGGGGGGGGGAGAAGGCAAGGATGGAGAAATAGAAAATAACTAAGGGTAGACAAGGATGCATGCTAACATTGAATTCCTTTGTTAATTTTTAATAATTCAATTAACACCAATGTTTGACCCTATGAAATATACCTTTTTCAAAGATTTGATGTTAGTTAACAATGGTTCTTAATATCATCTTAACATACACATCATGTTGTATGCCATATGCTTAACACTAGAATTAACACCAAGTATGGCCACAACTATAGTTTAATTTGGTGTGTTTGTAAGTTTTTTTTTGCTCCTACTTAATTTCTTGATGTCGGGGTCATGGTGTTTCATTAGGTTTTTGCTTGGTTGAATTTTCTGGTTATAGACAATAACCTTAAAGAGTTATTGGATTCTATGCTCCATGACTATGACACCATTTTTTTATGCCTTTGGTTTTCATGCAATAAAGTTCTTTACATATTCTACTTGAACGATCTTTTATTTCTTAACTTGCTATAGAGTGTGACAATCTTGGTGAGGAATTTAAGTGAAAATTACAACTAGAAAATCTCTAATACTTTATTTATTGGAAACAACTTGAAAACAAGCAAGAAATGAAAGATTCAAGGTTCATGAAATGGAACAATTGTATTAACTAACAAGAAGATTACAAAGGTTGTATGCTTCAAATGTTACAATCACAAAACTATGACTTGCAACAAGTAATAAAGTTTGAGGGTTCTATGTGCACTCTAAAACCATGAAAGGAGAGAATGAAAAAACAACTCAAAACCACTCCATTATATACTATCTCCTAACCCTAAAGTAGCCGCCACCAAACCCTAACCCTAGCCGCCGCCAAGGCCTAAATAGTTTCCACTTCTAAACCCTAACCTAACTACTATAAGGATGTGAACACTATTCATCCTTTCAATGAATGTTTAACACATTCATCAATATTGAAAATTAGAAACGAATAATATTTCTAACATTATTAAATGAAGAACAAAAGAAATGAAGGAAATATTTATAGGTTGTAGAAGTGTAAATAATTTTTTTTATATATTAAAAAAATGGGAAATTAAAATTTTTCCTATTGGTAGGAATGGTGAAACAAAATTGCCAAAGAAAAGAAATGCAATTTGTTGTCAAAGGTTGTGATCTCCAAATTGTGGTTTTTCTATATTTACATAAGAAAAAGGCCTACACGAAGGTAACACGCACAAAGTTGGTAAAGGACTTCACAATTGGACAATATGGATATGATCCAAGTTTAATTTACATGGCATTTTTGTTTTTGTTTATATGTTGTCAGCAAGAGTGTGATTCAAGATCACAATAGAGATTAACATTTGGTTGAACATGAACACAATTTTTTTCTTCAAGTTGGATGAGGCAAAAAGTCATTGAAGTTTCAATGTTCTTTGTTTTGGAGATCATGATGGTTGTTTAAGGTTGTGATTTAAGTTCATTTTGCTTTAGAGAAGGCAAAGTAGATGTTTGAATTTGCTTCAATTTTCTTTTCTTCATTCCTCAACTGTGAAGTTTAAATGTGAGCAATTCTAGTTGGTGGTCTCGTCCATGAACTTTTTATTCAACATGTGGCATTCACATGTTAGCCTATTATGTATTTTTCATATCTAGGTTATAATTGTGTGTTAGAAATAAATACTCTCCAACTATATATTGATCATATATTATCTATATTATGCATCTAGGTGCTCCACCATAACTTGTGTGAAATAACATCCTCAAAACTCATGAATTTGAAATCAAAAATCACTTTTGAATGAAATAGCAACAAGAACATGAAAATTTCACATTTACAATATTTACCTCTCTTTTTTATGCTAAGTATTAAGATTTAACACCCTTCAATTTTTCAAAAATATAAAGGTACAATTTGAAAGTAATTTTCACACATTTTGTGGCCCCTATTATTTTTCTTTCACCCAAAAGGCATTTAATTATTGGTTTCATGTTCTCAAATATTCACATCCTTGTAGTAGTTAGGTTAGGTTGAATGGTGGCAGCTACATTAGGGTTTAATGGCAATTGTACCTTTCATGCCTAATAGCATGCATTTGAATTTCATCCCATTCCCAAAGCTTGATGTTTTGAGCTTTTATTCACCTTGGATTTCCTAATGCATTAGTAGAAAAACCCCATTTTTTTACTTGTTTTATGCGACTAAAAGTGTCTTTTGCAACAATTTTTTATCAAAAATAATCACAAAAAACACACTTAGTCACCTAAGACAATTTGAAAAATGGGGTTGTTCTTCTAAGGGTGGCAACCACCTAGTTTCGTGTGCTTCCAGTTTCAACTACATACATGTATGCATGCATTCATTACTTTTGCACCATGTCCTTTAATGTTCCATCTAACAACTATAATATATGAACCAATGTAGGCATGCAATTCATGCATTGAACCTATAATCCCATAATTCACTAAAATAATGAGTGGAATGCATAGTGGTTGGAACCACCTCCCCTAACAATGTTTCAAACCATAAAAAATTAGTATGTAATCATAGAAGTGGCATGCAATATTAGGTGTCACTTCAATACCGTTCCAAGCTACTTGTACACAATAATGGTTTATCCTAATTCCTACATAATGTTGATCCATAATTGCATTAATATCACCTTGTACTTACTAATGGAATGCATAAAAAACATATACATGCTAAGAGGTTAAGTGATTACTTAAGGATCTCTTGAATTTTTTAGTAGAAACGAAAAAACTTGATTTTAAGCAATGGTGATTTTGAAACAACAACCCTACATGGATACAAAGCTCCTTGTTCAATACAATTATTTTAACAAATTTTGCACAACTTGGAGGCCAATAGAAAACATTTTCTTCCCAACTATGTTTTTATTACCTCGAACGTGTTGGTGGAAACACATTAGGTCTATAACACTAATCATACAACAACTGCAAGAGCACCTTTGCTACTTGGTTGCCACACCTATATTCTAACATGGTGTTATTAACTCCTACATTCATCCTCCATGAAGTGGACATAATCACATTAGTTTTAGGTCTTTACCTTAATTATATATGCAATGCTTGTCACACAATGTGACATATAAAATTTCTTTTTTGCCAACAGACATATACCACCTATCCACCAATGTGAAAATTGGGTTGATTAAGTAGAATTATACCATGAATTTATCCATGGTCAATACTTGACCATCTACCTTTTAGGTTTTCATTACATATGATTCTTGAAGCATTTTCATATTAGCACCATGTATATGGGCACTTTTGCCCATATGTAACTAGAAAGTCCTATTATTTAACAATACCACATGTAGAAATTGTAAGCTCAAATTAATATTCATACAACTAACCAGTTGGAAGATGGTTTAACAATGGAAAACAATATTCCAAATTCACCATGGACAATTTTGGGTGAATTTGGAATAATGTTTTCCATTGTAAGACCATCCTTTAAAAGATTCTAGACATGCTTTGTCACCTAGCTTTCAACAACTCGCACAAGCTGCACACCTCTTTAGATCCCCAAATGTGCAAATGAACATAACAAACCTACAACCAATATTTTTCTACATAAATAGTCATAATTCCTTAATTATATTTATATTGTAGTTTCAATCAAATATCATGCATCATCACATTATCTTTTGTGAAAACATGTTCATCTCAACATGGGCACATGGCTAAATGAAAATCACCCATAGTTCCAATCACTAGTATTAATCCAATATGTGCTAAACATTATTTTATGCATTGACTAAGTTTTCATTGGATTTACACAAATATCTACTTTTAAAAAATCCCACTAAAACACTTCCACCCATGATAAATACCTAATCCCTTACTATTAAATTTGTCTAAAAAATGTAAGTTCAACAATTACTTGGTTTCCAATTGGAGTAGGTTTCCATGGACTAGCAAAAATACTTGATAACATGACCTATATATGTTCAAGATTTGACATTTGTCACCCACTCCATGAAGTCCAAGCACTTGCATGCAAACCTCTTTCGATCTTAATTCTGTTGGAATGACAAAAATAAGATGTTGTGCACAAAATCACTAGGGCTACTTATGTATCCTCCCTGTTCCCTCAACCACCATACCAAATTCCAAACTATGGATCAACATAACCACTCTACAAACACCCCCTCACATTGTTATTCACAATTAATTTTGATGTGAAACATCCATGCATTGTCATGCATCCCAATATTTCACATTTGTTACATTAAGTCACTACTTATGGACTATTATGAAAAAGTAACAAACCAAGCACAACAACAATGTCCCCAATGGATCCACCCAATTAAGTTGTTCTTGTTGGAAGTTAAGTTACATTAACGATTACCAATCCCATGCACACATTTTTAGATTTTGATATGTATGTACATGTGTATCATGTCATTATTTATGTATAGACTGCCTTGATAAAAAAAAAAACATCGTAAAATGAAGTTAGTGATTAGGTAGTGCACTTAACTTGGTGTTTACTTCCATGAAGGTGAAAGCACACTAAGCCCCCCAAAAATTATAGTCACAAGTATAATCTTTATGCCATTAATTTTTTTGGTAACGTATGGACATCACATTTTGGATTATTTTGATTTGTTTTAAGTATATTTGATTAGCTTTCAACTTAAACTAATCAATTATTTTGAAAATTCCAACAAACATTGAAGAATTTGAATGTATGGAATATATTTGTGACCAAATAATACCCATCACAAAGTTTGAAAATTTGAAAATGCATTTAAATAGTAGGGTTGTTGATGGAATTCTTGGGTGAGTTTTTTATGGTGTATGATATTGATATACATCAATTAAAATTTTTTTAAATAAAAAATTTAAATATTTTTGATGAAATTCCATTCAAAAAATGTGTTTTTTTGCATTTTTTTAATAATGAATGCATAATATTATTTTCCTTTTAGGAAAAAACCACTACCATATCAAAAAAAAAAAGATTATATAGATGGGCATTGCATTATTTTTTCAATTTCCTTTTGTTTGGTAACGTTTCATGAATCACAAACATGAAGCCTTGTGGCCATTGAAAAATTATAAGTTATATACTGTGTGTACATTGATTTTATTCAATCCTCTTCATCTAACCATTGGATCAAGATAATTTTGACTCAAAGTGAATTTTGAGTTCCAAAATGTTGTTGTGCAAATTTTTAAATTTTTTGCTTATGTTTAAGTCAACCAAAGGATGTCGTCAAGATTTTAACTTACTGCATATTATAATACTTGTTATACATCACCTTTTTTGAACAAAAGTGGCTTGCCTTTAGTGTGTTTACACCCCTGATTTCACCAAAGGATGTTGTCAAGATTTTAACTTACTGCATACTATAGTACTTGTTATACATCACCTTTTTTGAACAAAAGTGGCTCGCCTTTAATGTGTTTTCACCCCTGATTTCACTTCCACATTCATTGGGCACTATTGAACAACCACATTAGTTCATGTTGCCATGCACCAAATTGAAATATTGTAAGGTAGTCTAGTGTCTAATGGGTAACTTCGTAAAATTCTTTGTTGGACACACCCAAAGTAGAAAATGCCCAAGTGTATTCACTTTGAAGATAATGTTTACAAGCACATTTTGTGGTGTCTTTTGTTGCAAATGATTGAAACGTAGATTGTTTAACCAACCAATGCAAGACCACTAATGTTGTTTGCTCGTCACACCTATGGTTTGGCATGGTTGTAGCCCATGTGTAATCAACAGTATTTCACCGCGAATATGAGATGTTCATGGTGTTACCAATTGGACATGTGTGCACCATTACCTCCCTTAGACATTGTGTTATCTCATATATTCCTTTTATTCCTTGGGACATACATGAAAGCATGTAATCAACCATCAATTACAAGTTCATCATATGTATATCCATGCCATCCATACCATGGTAATGTTTGGTCTGAAAATGGTAGTAGGCCTACAAAATCAGTCTAAGAAGTGAATATGATTTGCCATTCATCATACATGCCTAGACATTGTTATATTGTGTGTTTATGACTATATAATTTAAAAACTAATATTTTGCCATTCTTATATTTAAAGTTGTGCAAAAATGATGTAAAAAATATTATGTTTGGTTGCAAATTTACCTAAATTCACCATCATTACCATAGTTGTTTCTATGTATCAACAAAGGTGCCTTTCCATAAAGTAGTTAGACCAAATGTATATTACTAAAATGCGCACCATGCGGAGACCTTGAATGGTATTGGTGGATATTCCCATCTATCACTATAAAACAAAAAATTGTTCCCTCAATATGGAGCTAGGTGGTCATCCAAATATATAGATAAAATTCACCCATGTTCCATTATAAATGGGTTTAGGGTTTATGGATAGTGGTTGTTGGACAATGTTTGGCTAGTGGATCACACCATAATACTTTCACCATTTTAGGAAATAATTAAATTATGTCAATGTTGCCAAAAAAAATTCAAGATTAAGTATGCACAATGCCAATGAAAATATTTTTTGCTTAGTGAACATGTTCATTTCACTTATTTCAATTCCAAGTGGTCAAGTTTAAAATATTTGAGAATGTTGGAATTTCAAGAAATTCATATTATTCTTGCCAAAATGAAAAACTAGAAAATAAAAGTTATTTGTGATCAACAAGATTAAACAAGAATGGTAAAGGTACCATGGTTTTTGTCTTGCCATGATAATTGATATATGGGGACAACATACACTTCAATTGCCTTAATTTCAGTTTAGTTTTTCATGCATTGTGTTGCCAACAATGGATATGGTCATTACCTTTTCAATTTGCTTGCCCTATACATGTATCACATCATAAATCTTCAAATGGAATTGATGTTATGATGTTGTAACTAATGTGACCTACCTACACCACTCAACACACACCATTACATTTGTGTACAATTAACATCCATGGTCTTACATATGGCAAGGTCATGACATTTTTAAAAATTTATTGATTTTCAACCACATTTTTTGTTTAAATTGGAGTCTAAATCAAGAACCATTAGAAATTGCTCAGGTCCTATAGTACAAAATCATTAGGTTATGTTGAAATTGTTTTGTTACAAATGAAACAAATCTTAGCCTTTACAAACAAACTAATGATGACATCAATATATAGTTATTAATTTATTTCCTCTTTGCACTACTACATTAAAAAAATCTCAAAAAAATTTCATACACATGGTCACAAAATTATTTCATGTCAAGGTAAAAATGCAAAGTTCAGTAATACACCGTGGAATTATTTCATGTTGATAATAAGAAGTGAAATAAAATGCTGGAATGGTAAATAAGCTAATAGGTGGGGGGAATAATTAATTACAACAATAACCATCAACTTACCTATTTGTTGCAATAACTCTATTGCGAACTACAACTCAATTGTCATTCCAGTAGGAAATCATCCCATCGCCATTCCAAGAAAACCAACAACCATTTTCAACCCCCCATTTGCCTATAGGAGCTTACAATTGTTACGGGGTACCTCAAACGTGCGTAAGAGCAAATTCATTCCAAAGACACTATTGTTGCATCTTCTTGCAAAAACTTCAAAATACCATTGAACTTGCTTGTTACAAGATCGTGGTTAATTGTTATAGATTGTGTTGTCTTAGTTGCTATAAAAGAAATTGCTTGTTGTAAAATTCATACATGCATTTGTGGTGAACATGTTTACAATTGTGTCTATGGTTGCAAAGCTACATCTACTATGTTGGAGCTTCACAAGTTTTGCAAGGCTTGACAAAACCTTTGGAAGAAAGAAGAATATTAGTTGAAGACTTTGGCTTTGGTAGAAAGAGGTGGGTATGTGAACTATGCAAAATGCAAATACGTGTAAAAGTTTGTTTTCTAAGTTCCATTAGCACTAGAAAGGTGTAGTGCACTTCCTTTTTGTACCCTATTGTTTTTGTTCCCATTTAGTTAATTGATGCACATTGTCAAAACTTGAGTTGTGGTTTGGAAGTCATGTTTTCCCACCTTCTTGTAGGCATCTTGCCTTCGTTCAAAATCAAAAGTCCATATGGAAGGAATTGTAGCTTGTCATTAATCAATGAATATGGGGAACGGCTAAAGAAACCAAGAGCTCCAAGTGTTCATCCTCTTTGTTTGGAGATGGAAGCTCAAGTATGTTCCACTTGGAAGAATCACCCACAATCAACGACAGTGTTGTAATGCACAAGAAAAAAAAACCCTCGCCACAAGAAGGGGGTGCCCATCCACTACTACCCTGAAGCAAATTACACCCAACTCCACGGTGGGCTTTTAATCACTCTATGGATTAGGTTAGATGAATGTTGGCATTTGTTGGCAATAATCTTCACTATGTTTAGGTTGTTTGTGTTCATCTTCTAAGTTGAATATTTCATGTTCCTTTTCTTTGTTCAAAGTAGTTTCCCAACCTGTACTTGTCCAAACAATGGCTAGTATGATCAAAAGCAAGATTGTAGTTCAATTTTGTAAGTGGTTTACTACTACAACAACTTTATGTCGGGCTATCAAACATGGGCATAAATTGACCATGCAAGATGGGATTTTGATTTAAGTTATGATCTATGTACACCATTGTCAAATAGATGTGCATCAATATGTTCAAATTTGATGTATGTCTACAAGGAGTTTTTTGGTTTAGAGTTCTGTTGGCTTTTTGGTGCTAGGTGATTTGAAGGCGTTTAATTCAGCAGCATTTCTACTATGAATCATTGTATAAAGCTCATATGTCCATATTTGTTTCCTTGTATGATGAGTTTCATTTATATGACTACAAGGGAGAAACTTAGGGAATACCTAGACCATGCATGCATGCATGTATCATAAACTTTAAGACATAGGTATTTTCTTGCAACTTAAGATAAGTACTATCCTGAACCCCTTCAATGGAGGTCAAATCCATAATTTTGAAAGCCATAAATTAACATTTTTGATTGTTGGAAGTTATGTTTCATTTTTTAAACATCACCGATTTGTATGAATGAATCCCTCCCCCTCCCAACCCAAGGGGGTAGAGGTAGATGGGTGAAGAGGTAGAGTTGGGAGTAATAACTAGTATTGTTAACCAATTTTTTACTGATGGGTGAAGAGGTTGAATTATGATACAAAACTAGCGTTCATTGTTGTTGAGGTTAATTAATGCATGTTGTAAATTTCTAGTTTAAATAATCTTTCTAATAATTCTTTGTTTTGGATTGGAATTTTTTGAGTCATATTTCATCTTGATGAAAATAACACAATGATAAACTTCCATCATTAATTCCATATCAAATTATATATTTTTGTTTCCAAGGCATTGGCTTGCTGTCTCAACTACTTGTCCTACTCTATCCTTTATGGTTCAAGTTGATTGAGCTCCATAACCAACTCCTTCTTTTCTAACCAATGTTTTTTTCAATTTGCAATGATTGGCATAATTTCTATTCATGCACCTTTTGATTTTTTTTGTGTTTTGGTTCACGGTAAAAAATCAATTGTTGAAGGTTTGGATACTGAGTTTAATGTGTAGTAACTGCTCATGATACTTATTGAAGCCTTGGGCAACTTTCATTTCATGGACCTTTGATTCCATGTATTAAAAGTATTTTCGTCATGCACCTTTGTTTCTTACATTCTTCATCTTACATTACAACAACTATACACATGTAAGAGCTTTGCTATACTAGATTTTTTAACTATGTGAAATTGCAAGCCCATGTGTAGTCACCAAATGACCATAAATGGCTATTGCTATCCAATTCCAAAATGCAAACATATATTATATATAATTTGTGGTCTTTGTTAAGTGGGTAAAATGAGTATGTGATTCGGGATGAATAAGGTAATTAGGATAAGGACTAATTAAGGAATTTTATCAGTTTGAATTTTGAAATTCTTATTGTTTTGGATCATAATAATGAGACTTGGGATGGTTCAAAAGGGGGAAAATTTTGGAGAATAGGGGAAAAGGAGAAAAAGATGAGACATGGAGAATTTAGAGAAAACTAGGAGGAGTTGGAGGTATTTGCAGTAGAAAACCACAGACTTTGTTTTCATATAACATAAATTTTAAGCGTTGTTTTGAGATTTTTTTTCAACAAAACATGGGATTACGATGTAATTTGGATTCATGTTTTCAATAATATAAAGAAGCATAAACTTCTATAATGAATTATATGTTCATATTTTGTGTGATTTTTTTTGTGGTGTTAGATTATGATGAATTGTAATATTGTTTCTAGAGTTTTTTAAATGTATTTTTAAGTGTAGATTATGGTTAAATGCAATAACCATGAATCTGATGTTAGAATGAATGGTAATGTTAAGTTTGTTGAGACTTAAGACAAAAATGATGAACATAAACATGTGAAATGCAAATCTATTGTTACAATAATATGAAATATTCTGCATGAATTTAAATTTCACTTCTACCATTTAGCAATCGTCTTATGGGGATTTTTTTTTTCTATTCCTTCTTTTAATAATGGGAAGTTTTTCTACAAATTTTGTTATATACTATAGATGAGAGTGTTCAAATGAGTAGTGTGATTTTTTAAAATTTAGAATTTAAAGGGTATGTTAGAAAATGTCAGAGGTCTACGTAGTTGATGACATAAGGACTACATAATGATCTATATAGATTCTGAAGATGAAGAATTATGAAACAAGATGAATCAGATGGTGACCTAAAGTTTACAGTGACAATTGGACTTGGAGGCAAATCGATAAGTTATTAAAAGAGAGACAAAAATAATTTTGAAAATGGAGAGGAGTATGCAGGGCTTATAGAAACCCCATCTTAGAATCTAATGTTGGAAATACGAGTTTTGAGAACAAAAGAAAGGCCTGTGGGGCACGAGTTGTTTCTACCATAAAAAGTGGTATGGCGGGATGTATGGACTTGGGGTCTTCAAGAAAAGTGTTGCAACCCTAACCTTGGGCTTGTAACTAAGGCAATGGTTTGCAAAGGTGCGGGTTGAAAATGAAGCCCGGGATTCACATTTCATGCTCATGGGAGTGAACCCACACACTCCCAAATGGGCTCCCACTTTGGGAATTGGAGTCCTAATGGACTTCCAAATCTTCAAAGAATAATTTCAGGGGTCAAAACTCATTGGATTGAAAATTTCATTATACCATTGGGAATCTCTTAACATTTACATGTTTAAAATGGGTTTGCATGACCCATTTAGGTACTTAAAAACACAAGTTATAGCCAAAAGAAGGGCCAATAATCAAACCATCAATTTGACTCCCGATTGTTAAAAGTCGGGAATCGTCCTGATTTACTTGCGTGTAGGTGGTGTGGCACATATCTTTAAAAAGAGACAAGGGCTATAACTTTTCTTTAGACCTCACCTCAATCGGAGGTTTGCACAAGAAGTTATGGCCTTCCAAAATGCCAAGAGTCCCAATTTTGGGAATTTCGAGACGCCCAACTTGGGAGTCCTGGGACAAAATGACATTTGGATGTAGCTCATGGCTAATCATAAATAATACTATAAAGGGAAAGATGGTGGTCTCCCCCAGGTCCGGGTTGTGATGAGTCTTGTGAATTTGTGTGTGCTCATGGCTCGTTCGTGCACCAAAAGTGCTCCAACTATGCACTAAACCAACTTGTTGTTTAGTTTGTGCAAATTTGTGTGAATAATTGACTCACTTGTCACTCATCCTAGTCCCCATTTCGAAGCTTTAGCACGTCCTTCTACCCTCAAAGTGCTACAAGCTAGGGAGCATATCCCCATCCCTTTCGTTGTTTTCATCTTTGGACTCACATTTGAATCTTAGGAAAAGTTTGGGGGTGCATTAAAAAGGCACAATTCTAGACAATAATCTCCACTGAGAGAGATGTAATTGACTATTCATCTGAATGAGCGGATGTGGTATACTTCTTAGTCATAATCTATGGTTTAAAATCATAGAAATCAAGATAGAACAAGGACTTTTATAGTACCTAATTAATTGTAAAAAATCTCAAGTCTAGAGTTGGTGACTAGTCGAGAAAAGGATGTTATAGGAGGTATACAACCCCAATTTGTGTATCAATATAAATTTCCAAATTACTATGAACCAGTGTCACATTGGGAGGTGGATAAAAACACCAATGTTGATGTGTTTGAGGAGATTAAGGAAAATTACCCAAGATCATCTGAGTATGCAAAGGCATAGGTGAATGCGTTGGATGAAGTACCACAATCATACTCACATCAAGAGAATCCAAAGTTGGATCACTAAGGTACATAATCGAAACACGGGATCATGAATATGTGGATTTGGAGATGATCAGGTTATTTTCAAAGGTTTGTGCATTTTGCAAGGAAGGACATGCAATCATGGATTGTCCTTTTGTGCCTTCTCACATCAGAGCAAGTATTGTTAAGCATGTGGAGTTATAGAATGTGGCAAGAACATTAACAGATCAACCACATGAACAAGAATCAAGAATTCATGTAGTCCAAAACAAATTTAAAAGCATGGAATTGGGAAAACAATTGGGATCATAGAGTCAACCAATTTGTTCATATATTCAAACCATGAGCAAAGAACCAAAGGGGTATTCACATCCACACCCTACACCATAAAGGATGCTAATGGGTAAATAGACTAGAACAACGCCAATCTTGAGTCAACATAGTTTCACCAATAGTGTCAAAAACGACAATTGTTGAAACCTGAAGACAACATGCTAAAATAAAAGTTGTTCAATCACTCAATGCATGTATAACAACCACAAGAGTGGAAATGGTTGTTGTGCCCAACATAGATGTTGTTAAAAAGGGAGTACTAATTGGATTTATAGTAAAATTGGGTAGTGAATCAGATGGAGTCTCAATAGGAAGGAATTTGAGTGGAAGTTTGGCACTACCAATAGCTATTATTGGAGTTGTTGGCATACCTCAAATAGTGTTTACTAATATGATAATGGTTACTCATGTAAATAGGACTGCAAATTGACCACTCATGAATTCGATGGCTATTGGAAGGTGTAGAAGTGCAATTGTCTTATATTCAAGAAGAGGATACTGATAACTAGTTGTTATAATTGCACCAATTCTTGATCACAGAAATGGCCATTATGTTAGGCCAAACAAGGTAGCCCTTAAATATCCTGAGTTCAAAAAAGATGTTAATCCATATGTTCATGTTAGAGTGTTTAATTTTGTAGTTTAAAAAAATGCCAAGACTTTTGAAGATTATATCACCAATGCACTTTATTATACGCTAAGAGATACGACATCAAAATGGTGCCATAATTACATATTAGAATTTCTTAACTGTACTTTTTCTGAGCTTATTTAAGTATTTTGCAAACATCATCGAAAGACTTAGAATAACGAGCAAATATACATGGAGTTGAAAAACATGAAGTAGGAGGAAATAAGAGGATGGAAGTTTACTATGAGTGGATTCAGAAGCTAGTTCATGGTTTATAACTACCAATCACAAATAATTTTCTAACTACTGTGTTTAGAATAGGTTTGCAATCATATCTCATAATTGCTATAGCATGGATGAAACTATCAACATTACAAGTAGTACCAACAAAAACACAAGGTAATACAACAAAGAATGACAAACATTACATAAATTGTGGGATGACAAATCACAATGTGAAGACATGTAAAAAGAAGAAAGAATAGACCACAATGGCAACCACAGAGGTGGCACAACCAAGTCAAAAAACACATAAAACATCTTCATATGCATGTCACATTTGTGGTTTGAATGGACATAAAATGACAAATTGTCCAAAGTTTGTTGAGATGCAAAAAATGTTTCATGTAAATCTATGACAATAGTAGAGGTTTAACCTATTTCTAAGACACAAATAATCATTGCAAATGTGAATGTGGTGGATGTTAATGTTACCATAAGAAGTAAAGTAATTGAAGAATAGGTGTTCAAGGATAAAGAACCAAGAAAAGTAAAGAATGTTGCTGATTGGGATAATGAAAAGTGGTTGAAACAGTCTATGGTGGAGACAATTCAATAGATTCAGTAAACAAAAATTCAAATTCAAGGGCCATCCACATCCATGGAGGGATGGAGCACAATTTGGTTCGGTATGCCAAATATTATTCCTGTGGACGCACAAAAATTTCAAGAAGTAATGAATTCACAAGGGAAACTGATCATAATAGACATTTTTATGGATATTGGTAAGCAAATGCTAGAAAAAAATTATACTTTGAACTTAAGACAATTGCTTAAAATAACTTCTAAGATAAAGAGATATCTTTAGCATAAGTTAAAACTAGACAAAATTCAGAATGTAAGTAAAGCAACCATAGAAAAAAAAAAAATCTTTAGTACTACAAGTAGGGACAATTGTTGTAACAATAGATAATCATATGGCAATTATCCAAGTATAGATTGGGAAGAATACAATAGAAGACATGTTGCTAGATGGAGGTTCTGGGGTTAATATTATCATAGAATAATTGAGATTAAGGTTAAGGCTTCCAAAGCCTAAACTTGCACCATATAATTTGACGATGGTAGATCAAATAACCATAAAACTAGTGGGGTTGATCAGACATCTGAAGATATATGTTCATAATATTCCTTACATAACTACATTTATTATACTTCAAAATAGTGTGGTAGATTTTAGTTATTCCATGTTGTTGGGGAGACCATGGTTGAGGGATGTTAAAGTGGCACATGATTAGGGAAGTAACATTATTACCATACAAAGGAATGGGACAGTTCGAACAATAACAGTTACCAAACATTGGGAAATGAAGTAAGAGGACTAGAGGTGTTACTATGCTATGATTATCAGAATGCCATCACAAATGAAAAAGAAGATATCATCTTTGTTATAAAGCCAGAATTGTTCTCCACAGGAACAATCAATTTACCTGAGATAATTCAATCTATGAAAGTCACATATGTGGGGATCATGGATATAGATGTGAAAACTGGTATTTAAAAATAGGGATTTGAAGTATAGAACATAGAGAAGAAGATATGTGGTAATAGACATGAACTAGAAATAACTTTAGAGGATAAGGTGTATCTAGAGATGTAATAAAGACATCAATTAGGGAGTGTTGTAGTGGATAAACTCCAACAAATATCAAAACATAGGGATTATAAATAGCTAGATGGATGTTAATTAAAGATCAACAATTGATGAAACTCAATCGAGGAACTAATGTAGACCATAAATGGTGAAGATTAATGCACATTTGGAAACAAGCAAGGTGCTGGAAGTGGAATAACTATTGAAAGAATTCAAAGATGTTTTTGCATGGACATATAAAGATCTAAAAAGGATTCCACTAGAGCTAACACATAGAATTGAGTTAGACATTACTATATTGCTGGCACATTAGGCCAAGTATAGATTAAATCCAAACTTTGCTATAGCGATTAAACAAGATATAAATAAGTTGTTAATAGCTGGATCGATTGAATCTATAAAAAAAGCTACATGGTTGTCATCCATAGTAATAGTACCCAAAAAAAATGGCAACTTGAGAATTTTTATAGTTTAAAAAACTAAATGAAGCCACACAAAAAGATCCATACCCATTACCTTTCACAGATGAAGTGTTGAACACAATAATAGGGTATGAGGCATATTCGTTTTTAGATGGATATTCAAAATATTATCAAATATCTATAGCTTGAAAAGATAAATATAAGATTGCATTTGTTATAAACTATGAAGCACCCCAAATTCTTCAAGAGACCCAAAGGTGGGTCCTAGAATGAAATAGTGGAAGAAGAAGAGAATTGGTACACAATCCTTAACTCGCGGCATTTCAGGGGTAGGAGGCCATGCTAGAACTTTGGGATGGATTAGGACGAACTCACAAGTAAGAGTTCAAGATAAGATCAACCTGCATAACCAAGAAAAGAGGGCGGTTAGTGCAAGTCGAATGGAAGTGGTGCGGTAAACTTAGTAGGGACAACCTCAAGCATAAGCTTTACACAACCTGCAACCTTTGGGAAAAGACACCACTCCCCTCCCTATAATATATTCTATGCTTCTCCATGGGGACTACATCCAAATGTCATTTTTCCCCAGGACTCCCAAGTGAGTCTTAAAATTTTGAACATTCATATCTTTCTTAAATCAAGTTTATTTTGAAAGTACGAGGACAATATTTTATAGCCCTTGAAAATATCTTTTCAACAATGTAGCACATTCCAATCGGATCTCATTTGACCCCTGCTTTCAAAGGATTTGTGGTTGGGAGTCAAATTATCAATTTGATTCCCGCCCTTTTTGGGGATCATAATTCATGCAAATTAGGTCTAAATGAACAATGTGAGCGCATTTTAAACATCTAAGCTTCAAGACCTTTTTAATGGTATCCTAGGGGCCCAATTTGGTGCTTGTTTGCCTTTCCAACCAAGGATTTGAACATTCATAACTCCCACACGAGTGTAACTCCCAAAGTGGGAGTCATTGGGCTTCATCCCTTATACTCTCCCCCATTTGTGAGAGTCTTTTTCACATTTAAACACACCCTTGGCCTCATGGGCCTTGCACTTCACACTTAGTCACGAACTTAATGTTAGGGTTGTGACAAATTAAAGGGATATTATATGGAAAGTGATGTCGTTTGGAATTTAAAATGAACCCCCAACATATCAAAGAGTCATGGCCAAAGCATTCAAAGAGTATTTGAATAGTTTTATGAAGATATTTATGGATGACTTTATGGTGTATAGTGACATGGAAAATCATTTGTAAAAGCTCAAACTATGTTTTCAAAAGTGTAAAGAATATGGCATTAATTTAAATCTAGACAAATGTGCATTTATGGTATTTTCAGGGATCATCTTGGGTTTTATTGTTTCCTAAGGAAACTATCAAATCCAAAGAAAATATAGGCAATCGTAAAAATGCCACCACCTAAAAATTCGAAGCAAATTCAAATATTCAATGGGATGGCATAATTTTACAAATGTTTTATAAAAAAAATTTATTGCATTTATGGCACTTATCACTAAATTGACTAGAAAGATAAAGACTATTCTTTGGATAGAAGAATGTCAAAAAAATTGGGAATTGATTAAACAAAAGTATGTTGAAGCACTGATACTAATATCACCAAACTAGCATGTGGAATTTCATGTTCATATAGATGCATCCTTGTTAGCTATGGGGGCTATGTTGTTTTAGAACATAACTAGGAAGAGTGATCAACCAATAATGTATGCTTCTAGGCTTCTGAACATAACAAAACAAAATTATAACACAACAAAGAAAGAGGTTTTAACAATGGATTTTTCTTTGCACAAGTTTAGACATTATTTGTTGGGCAATAAAATTATCTTTTATGTAGATCATATGGCATAGGTCTATTTGGTCAACAAACCACAAGTTTCATGGATAATAACTAGATGGTTGTTATTGTTCCTCGAATATGATTTCACAATAGTGTATAAGCCATGCATAACTCATGTAGTTGCAGATGCATTGTTAAGATTACTAAATAGTACAGAACCCATAGGTGTGCATGATCAAACCACAAATGCAAATTTATTTTATATGAGGTCTGAGTGGTTGAATGATGTAAAATATTTTTTTAAAACATGACAAATTGAGGGCATGTTATCAGTGCAGTAGAAGCAAGATTGGTTAGGAGAGCAAAGTCATTTACACTAAAGAATGGTGAATTATATAGAGTGGCCAAGATAATAGACTATGACGATGTTTGACAACAACAAAAGCATAGATGGTGATGAAAGAACTGCATGAAGGACCATCAAGAGGCCATTTTGTAATGGAAATAACACAGAGGAAGATATTGGATGCTAGGTATTAGTGGCCAACTATGTACAAAGATGTGCATGATTATTGCAAATTTTGTGATGCATGTGTAAGAATAGGAGGATTGGCAAATCAATGTCTTGCAAAGTTGGTGACAAGTCTTCTAGAGGAACCATTTATGAACTGGGGACTTGATTTTGTGGGGTCAATTAAGCTAGCGGGGAGATATAGAAGGAACAAATATATTATTATTGCCACAAACTATGCTACTAAATGGGTGGAAGTAAGAGCATTAAAAACTAATATAGTAGCAGTCACAACAAAGTTTCTTTATGAATGCATATTAACCAGGTTCGGATGTCCTTTAATTATAGTCATAGATCAATGAGTTCATTTTATTAATGATGCCATCGAGTATTTAGTAGATCATTTTTTGATGAAACATGTGAGTTCTTAACTTATTATCCTTAGGGGAATGGGTAGGTTGAGTCTACTAACAAGCCATTTGGGACACTATTGACCAAGTTAGTTAGTGAAAATAGAATAGATTGGGATGAACATCTGTCTGTAGTGGTTATTTTCATGCATAATTATATACAAAGTAGCTTTATATCAATTAGTGTATGGATTATATCCATTAATGCCCACAAAGTACATTGTTCCAATTGTTAGTGGAGATGAAAGAAACTGTACTCTAGTGAAAGTTTTAATTAGTAGAATTACAAAGCTCAAGAAGTTGTAAGAATTCAAGAGTGGAATAAAGCATTATGGAGTCAATAAAAGAATTTGGAAAAACAATTTAGTTTTGGTGATTATGTTCTGTGGTTTCCAAAGGGCAAAAAATCCCATTTTTGGTGGGAAATGGTGAGAAAATTCCATATGCACTTCAATTTCAAGCTTTCTCCAAATCTTGATCACCTTACAAGTTTTGGTTAATTTTCAAATGTTCTGCATTGAAACATACCCTAAAAATCTTGCCCATTGCATTTCCAATGGCAATTGTAAGAATAGGCATTTGCTTGAAACCAAGTAGTGATGGTGGTGGTGCCTTGTTTTCCACAAGAAAAACTTCTTAAGCGTAATTGTTTGTCTAGACTGGAAATAGAAGGTAGAACATGACCACATATATCCAAGGAATTATTCTTTAAATTTTGCAAATTGTTTCCACACTTCTATGGTGTTACAAATCGTTTTTTGAGCTATTACCATAAAATAGACCAACATACAACTTGTTGCTGGATGTTTAATGAAGATGTCCTTTGCCTTCTTCTTTTTGGTGTTATTACTAAAAACTCTGAACCCTTGCAGAAAAGACTCATAACATTTGGATAAATAGGTTTCCTTTTCATGGGTAAGTTTCATCGGTGTTCACTAAAAATTCCTTTTGTATAGTGTTTTTTTTTATGGTAAAAATGTAACTAATTTTTGAAAATTTTAATAAAATTCTACTAGATTTTCCATAACACCAAACTTGGAAAAATAATTAAAAAAAGACCCAAAAAAAAAAATCATGTAAAAGTTTTTCTTACAAAAAAATATGTTTGATACAAAAGAAATCAAACATTGTTCACTTTGAAAAGGTTTGAAAAAAAATTGAATTCTTATATGAAATTGCAATATCATTATGTTGAACATTTAAAATTTTAATACATTTGTAGCTAAAATAATAACTTCATATTTAACCTTTGGAGATAAAGTTCATAAATCAAAAAATGTATACTACAACATTGAATGACACGGAATAAATGCAAGAAATAGATATTATATAACTTAATATAATAAATTAAAAATTGATGTAAATTATATATATATTTTTGGGACAAATTTTGATTCTTTCAGACATGTATAATAAAGATGTGATTTTGATAATCACAAGAAAAAAATTGTTGTTTAAAAAACATTTTACATGTCAAATCCAAAAAAAGTTAGAAATAAAATATATCACAATTTTAAATAATTAATTTTCAATTTTCATAAATCAAAAAATATATACAATAATATTGAACGAAAAGGAATGAATGCAAGAAATAAACATTATAGGCCTTAATATAATAAATTAAAAATTAATGTAAATTATATGTATACTTTTGGAATGAATTTTGATTATTTCAAACATGTATAATAAAAATTTGAAATTGATAACAATAATAATTTTTTTGTCATTTTAAAAATATTTTACATTCCAAATCTAAGAATTTGTAGAATTATAATGTAAATATATCACAATTTTTAGTAATTAAATAATTCAAATTTCAAATACATATAGTAAAAAATTCAAATTGATGGAAATTTCTTCAAATTAAATGTGCAAGTTTGAATTATAATGTTTTTTATTGAATTCCATGAACACAAATTTCCTATATGTACTTGGAATTTGCATTGTACAATTTATGGCATCATCATTATTAATATATATATAATATTTTTTAAGGTTTACATATATTCTCAAATTGTTGCACATGTGTTTGAACTTTGAACATAAAATCAATAAAAATAAAAATATATGCATCAAAATAAATAATGACAAAATTGATTGATAAAACATCATAAGGTTAATATATATATCTTTTCAAATTAAATGTGCAAGTTTGAGAATACTAGAATGTAACATTGAAACTAATACGCACTATATGCAATTCATATGATTAGTATCACCAATCTCCTTTCCACTTGATGTGCAAATTGGGTGCATTTTTTATGAGTTCAAATCCCAAGTTAAGTTCTATTCTTTTGGCAATTTAGAAATATATATTTATGCAAATATACTAAATATATATAGTACCATATATATTCTCTAATATATATGCACAAATATTATAAGTCATTCTTTAAGGTTAAGTCTATGACTTCAATATTCAAAAAATTTAATATAAATTACATCAAAGTATCAATTACATATTTATAATTGGGTATAAATGTGTGCATCTTGACATTTAATAACTAAAGAAATAGTTATCCAATTCAAAGTCTCTACATTTGTATGTTACGAAATATCAAAATGCAAGTATACTAACTAGAACAATACCTAATAATCAAAAATATTGCCAAATGGCATACATGTTGTTAAATGACACTTTTAAAATTTTCCTAGTTACAACAAAAAAATTGATAGATTCAATGCTCATTAATGATTAATCTAAGTTCATATTAACTCAAACAATATATGTTTAGTACATAGAAGTATGTTGTGTCTTCATTTATCAAAAGTGCAATTAGAATTATATTTTAATGTTTTAAATATCTTTCCATTAAGTCCACATGAAGTTTATCCATGTTATGTGTTCACACCAAGTTCCCAATATATTGTGTGCTCCTAGTATTTATGAAATCCAAATATGTTCCCTAGATTCAAATGTCCCAAGATGTTCCAAATAGTAAAACAATTCCTCTTCTGATTTTTGCATTAGAATTTAATTTGTACAAGTGTGGTAAATGGTCATTTATTATTAGTTATAATAAATGATACATTCATCTCACCTATTACATAAGATAATTTTAAATAAATAATCACTTTTGCAAATCCAAAAAAAAGTTTTAAAAATTGCACTACAAAAATAATGTATGAAAACAAATCGATATGATATAATTTTAATGTAATAAACTCAAAATGAACTTTAATATCTTTTAACCTTGCAAATGAAGTTTATGAAAGATGATAATTGAATTTATCTTTTTGAAAAGTGATGAAAATTAATGACCACAATATAAGGTTATGTAATTTCACACAATTTTAAAAAGTTAACCAATAATTGATAGAATGATTCTAATTTTTTATGTTGGTTTAATAATCTTGAAATGTGCATAATTTCAATAACAATATAAAACAATGGAATGATTGTTTTACTATGGAAATGAATTTTAAACATTTTCAAATGTGAAGTAAAGAACTTGTAACTAATGACCAAAAAACAATCTATGATTTTCAAAACATTAAATATCATAACACAAAAACATGAAAATAATAATATTAATGAATACATGCAAAATATATATTTAGGCTTTGATGAAGTTTGAAATTATATAGCAATAGGTGTTATGGAAAATCATTATAATTGTATTTTATTAAAGAATGTCATATGATAATTGATACTAACTAATATATTTAAATATACCCCCCAAAAAGGTTGAAAATAGTAAAATTACAATTGGCATTTGAAAATAAAGTTCTTAAAATTTTCACAATATTGATTTTTTTTATAAAATCAAAATAATCTTACAAAATTGAATATGCATGCAAAACATAAACATCAATAGTAAAATAAAATATTTGAGTGTAATTTTCAAATAATTTCGAATTCAAATATATTAAAATATTATTAGCAATTTTTTTGGGAAAATAATTATTTTATAATGCTCTTTGTTCAATTGCATGAACAAAAATTTCACATATGTATTTGGAAATTGTATTGTACAATTTATGGCGTTTTCATTTTCAATATAACACGAGTTATTATTTAAAGTTTATATATGTGTGTGTGTGTGTGTGTGTGTGTGTGTGTGTGCAAGTTTGAAAATTCTAGAATGTAACATTGAAATTAATATGCACTATGTGCAATTTATATGATTTATATCACCAATGTCCTTTCCACTCAATGTGAATATTTTAAAACCTTACACATGAAATTTATAAAAGATGATCATTGAATTTATCTTTTTAAAAAATGATGAAAATTAATGAACACAATAAAAGGTTATGTAATTTTCAAATAATTTCGCATGTTTAAAAAAGCTAACTGATAGTTGATAAAATGATGTAATGTGCTTTGTGGGTTTAATATCCTTGAAATATGCATAATTTCAATAACACTACAAAACAATGGAATGATTCTTTTACTACAAACATGAATTTTAAACATTTTCAAATGTGAAAATATCATACCACAAAAACATGAAAATAATTATATTGAATGAATACATGCAAAATATACATTTAGGCTTTGATGAAGTTCGAAAGTATTTGGGAAAATGTGTTATGGAAAATCATTATAGTTGTAATATATTAAAGCATGTCATGTGGTAATTGATACTAACTAATTTATTTTAATATACCTAGAAAAATAAAGGTATTAAAATCCTACAACATTGAATCTTTTTATAAAATCAAAATAATCTTACAAAATTGAATATGTAAGTGAAACATAAACATCAATAGTAAAATATAATATTTGAGTGTAATTGTCGCAACCCTACTTAAAGGGAGTGTGAGGATGAAACTCACATTCCCGAAATGGGGACTTGGGAGTCCTCCGGGACTCTTGAAATTTCAAAGCTCGATTGCAAAGGTCAAAACACCTCGCATTGGGGTGTTTTTAATATCATTGGAAAATTAGCAAAGTGTAAATGTCGAAAATGGCCTTGCATGGGCCATTTGGACATATGTAACACAAGTCATGGCAAAAAGAAGGGCCCAGAGTCAAACTGGCAGTTTGACTCCCGACCATTAAAAGTCGGGAATCAACCCGACCTCGATGCGTGTAGGTGGAGTGCAACACACAGTTGGAAAGCTTTCAAGGATAGCTACAAGTTTGCTTTAGACCTCATCCCAATCAGAGGTCTGAGCAAAGAGTTATGATCGTGCAAAGTCCCAAGAGTTCAAACCGTAACAGTTTCGGGACTCCTAGGATAAAAAGCCATTCAGATGTGGGTGCCGTAGAAAGGCACAAAGTATACTATATGGGGGAAGGTGGTGGTTTCCCTCGAGTCTGGGCCGTGGTGAGTCAAGTGAGTCCAAAGTTGCTCGTGGCTTATCCTAGCACCAGGGGTGCTCCAGGAAGTGAATTAACCAACTTGTTAGTTGGTTTGATGCAGGTTCAAGTAAATGAATAGCTTGTCAGTCTTCCTAGTCCCATCCTGGAGCTTCAGCACGCCCCTCTACCCTTTCTAGTGCTGAGAGCTAGGAATGTGCCCCAAGTTCCTCCCAATTCTGCTGTTTGAGTAACTGAGACCCGTCTTGGGTCTAACTAGGGATTTGGGAGCACGTCAGTAATTTTCAAATAATTTCACACGTTAAATAAGAATTGATAATTAATAAAATAATGTTAATGTTTTATTTTATTTTAGTAATCATGATATATGCATATTTCATCAAAAATATAAAATAATTGAATGAGTTTCTAAAAAAAAATTTAAATAATTTCAAATGTGAAGTAAAAAATTTGGAATTGATTTTTAAAAAAAGGATTATATATCACACTAAAAAAAAATGAAAGGAATCATATTGAACGATTACATGTAAAACATATATTTTGGCTTTGATGAAATTTAATTTTTTTGGGAAAAAGGTGTCATGCATAATAATTATAATTGCAATTGAAGCATGTGTGGAACTAGTAAAAAAATAAATGATTTATAATGAATGTTATATGTAATATTTCATAAAAACTTCTAAATGAAAAAATTTAGTAAATAATTTTTAATTCAACAAAAATGATTAATCTTATTTAATATGGATTAATTCAAATATTTTCCAAGTAATTATATAGCCTATAACTATACATATAAATTAAGAAACCACTTGTATGGAATTTAGATATTTTAATGATTATGGATTATGATTATTCATAAATATAAGTATGCACAATTGCAAAATACTTTTACTTTCACATTATTTTATTACCTGTTTTAAATAGTTTTATGACTATAATCTAACATGTTATTTATTTGGATTGTGCAATTGGTGGTATCATCATATATAATGTGATCCAAGTCATTTTCATAAATAAAAAATGAAATTAAAAGAGAAACGAAAATGTCAACAAGAAAACTATATAATTAAACAACAAAAGGTTTTTAATCCTTTTGATAGGTCATGGATTGAAGTTGGAACATTACATTCAAATTGGAGTAAATGTACATTTTCATTCATCAAGGATATAAGATATTGTGGATTTTGTGGATTCACAAAATTACACCTTTAAGGAACACATTTTAATGTTGTTCCAAATACATTTGGAATTGTTGTTGGTGCAACACCATATGGTTGTTCAAACATTATTATGTCTACATACACAACCACTAGTGACAGTTTGCATGTGTATGTATGCAATGCATGTTTTAAATTCTATGAACAACCATAACGAATCAAATATATTGTATTTCAAAACATGGATTATATGAAACAAATCCTTGCTAACAATTCGTTGGATCTTCAACTTCTTTCACTTATTGATATATTAATGAAAATTGAACAACGAAATTATGGATTTCATGCATGGCCAAATACAACCATTTGGGTTATTTAACAATCCTTTATTCTATTGAAATTCCAAATTTTAACCAACTAGTAAATCAAAAGATGTTAATTTGGCCCTCAAAAATCTTTTGCACCAAAATTTGTCTTTAAATTGACTCATACAAAAATACATCACCAATATTGAGAAACCAAATCCAACTTGTGGATTATGTGTTTTATCTTCTTCAATTGTAAAAGAAATATTTGCAAAAACTAGTACTTGTGAAAGGCCTTTTTCAAGTATGGATGTGGAACCTTTCATTCAAAATTTGTCACTGCTTTTTGACATGTGTCCCGAAATTCCTCACAATTTTGATGATGCCTTTGAAATTGAAGAATTAACTATGCGCAACAATGACAACCTTTTCAAGACTGAAAGGTTATTAGTTCGAGAAGATGATATGTGCACCAATCCAACATTGAACATGTCACTTGAAAAGGCATTATTCCCATTCCTATTTCCACATGGATGTGGGGCATATGATGGAATTGGTGGTTTATTGCCTTATTTGAAACAAAGAATG
>Ga0116227_10003771_pt1 | contig 33427 bp, 25 predicted proteins | sample S1TSphgellanicum_FD_89693 | JGI IMG/M metagenome (GOLD analysis project Ga0116227, IMG submission 89693) | Host-associated microbial communities from peat moss isolated from Minnesota, USA - S1T2_Fb - Sphagnum magellanicum MG | ecosystem: Host-associated > Plants > Peat moss > Unclassified... | reverse complement strand
GCCGGTTCCGCCATAGAAAATGCTAGCCGGTGGTCAGTTATAGGCCGGGCCGGTTCTGCCGTAGAAAACGCAAGCGGAACGCCCTGTGTGTCAGACGGACTAAGTGAATTTATATATAAGATTAGAGGTTCTTGGTTCTTAGTTATCTTGAGTGAACTAATAGTTCAATGTGTAATAGGGCTATGTGTAGGCTTGGAGATTTTTTCTTCAGGCCAATGGGATTGCTGGATTTGGTGGTCTGAATTTATTTCCTTGGTTATCTTGAGTGAACCAACAGTTCAATGTGTAATAGCTACTTACAGACAGGGTTCTAGCATATTACTTGTACACTTTTTTAACATTTACAAACATGATAAGACAACTGGATAGTATCCTAGGTGAAGAATGCCTGGCTGTTTCAATGCACATCACAAAATCCATTATGCATTGCAACAATCAACTGCAAACTACAAGCATCTTTTTCCCCTTTCTATTGCAGTCTGTGAAACCCAACAAGAAAATCTTGTTTATTTCAAGCCCCAGCAGCACCTGTCCATAGGAGTTTATGAGCTTTTCATCTATTCCTTTATCCTTGACCATATCTCCATGGCATTGTTGCTGAAACAAGCGACCCATTTCCTGCTTTCTCAAAGATTTGCCCATAAGTAGTATACTCCTGAATCCATCAGTAGGCAAGTCTAGTTCCAAACATTAGAATGTCGACATGCCTGTTTGGATCCAATTATGGCAGAAGTAGAGCTGGTTCCTTCTCCAGTTGTTGGGGACATTACACAAAGCAACTCGAGAGAAACAAAAAAATAAATTTCATGAATCACAATAGGTTTGCTCAGAGAAAGTTTATTCATCATAATCATCATCATTACCATAATTTCTTCCGTTGTTGCAAGCTGATGCAAAAGGCTCATCATAAGTCACAGGTTGTGCACCATAACATTTTGCAAAAGTTCCTTCGCCAATTTGGTGACTTTTTGCTGCACAGTGCCACTAGTTGCAATATGAAACTTCCTTCCCTTTAACTGCCCCTGAGACTTCTGAAGGAAAACCAAAAGAAACCAAGCATATAGTCCTCAGCTACCCCAATCTTGCTGAGGCAGCAAGACTTGGGGGACAAGTATAGCATTGAACGGAGGTGAGGAAAGGTGTTGTTGGGATGGGGGGGCAATGACACAGGTTATGCAACTTATGAGTCAAGAGCAACACCTGCAATCTGAACAACATCTTCTTGTGCTTTTGTGGGAGCAAAGCTTACATCAAATTGTTGAGAGCTTCAGAGCTCTTGCCATTCCCTTTTTGTGTTCTTTGGTGCTTGATGCAACTAGATCTGGCAAGTGGGTTGTCGAAATCTTTCAAAATTTCTTACTGATTGCTGATATAGTGATGAACCTGATGTACTCAATCACATCACTATAAGATATGATCAGCATGAAGGCATGAGAAGGTCATGAGTAGGATGGTGATGAATGTGAATTGCCCTGAAAAACTAGTTGTGAGCAATTGCAAAAGCAAGTAATTTCTAAAACTTTCTTTGGAATGGTTTCGTTGGCCTGGAATTGCAAGAATTTGGAGCCCATAAATAGGTTAGGAAGGTGAAAGGCTATTGTACCACCTAAGGTGCTTGTCGATAATGAAGTAAACAAATAGTTACACATAGCCATAACAGTTTCCTTGCACTGGATATGCAGACTGGATAAGTAGTAGAGGGCAAGCCCAACCTGTTGAAGAGCAAGAAGAACTTGCCCAAGAAGTCCTCACCTTGAGTGCAATCTGAAGCTCAAGCTCAACTGAACCGGATGTGACAAATTGATTCAGGAGGTGTGAAAATTGGGAGTGCCTTTTAAGAAAGTGGGTCAGATTTCTCCTCCCCTGTCAAGAAACCCTCTGTTAGCCTACTGTCCTTCAGCAAACAAGCCTCAAGTCCTTCCCCTAATTAGATCTCTTTGAGTGCACTTACAACAATTACTGCTACACAGCTTGCAAGAGGTTATGATGGATTTGGTTTAGGGTTTAGGGCCTGGCTTACAACTTCCATCTAATTTTAAACTGCATCCAAAAGCCACATAACCTTTACTACTCAATAAGAATTTAGATGTAAGACTAAATCTTGACCACTATTTCAAAGTCAATTGCATTGAGGTCTTCCAAAGAAACTGTGAGAGTGCCAACAGCACTTAGTACACCATCTCCTTGTGCTTTCACATCCATGATTCAACAATGAGTTGCCCAATAGAGTGGCTTTTGCCTTCTTCCTAGAAAGTGGAGTACACTTTCTTTATCACAAAGTTGACCCAAAGTAGATACTAGAGTTCCAAGGAGTGCAAGCTGCAGAAGTAGTAACCAGTAAGGCACATTCAACAGAAAGAACAAAAATTGAACCGAAGCCTTGGAGGCTACTGGACCTTTTAAGCAGAGAAAGATAACTTCAAGTTGCCAAAGAATCTGAAGACTATAAAATTACAGCCTACCGCACCAAAGATACAAACAAGTAACAATACACACCCTACAGTATGAATCTAGTGTACCCAGGCAAATAAACAGAGTCCTGCTGATGCTACTTAATAATCATCTGAAAAGTTCAATTTCCTTCTGCCCTTGCAAACATATCTTTTGGACTTTTGAGAAAATTCCAAAGTGACCAGCTCACCACAATAATGAACCCTCGCACACATTTCACATACACTATTGGGATGATAATATCACAAGCAGCTACATAACAGTTCTGTTCACATCTCTATCATAAGCCTGAGCCCAATTGCAGAGTCTATAAATTTGTGGGCAGAGGGTCTGTGTGTGGCAAGAACTTACAGCTTCTCCTGCCATCTTACAGCAAGTTTACAACTGCAGGTTGGTCAAAGACCCATAGTACATGAACCATATCTGCTTTATGTCAATTGCTAAATTACATGGACACATTATTTGGATCTTTGCTGCATGTCAATTCTCCAAATCATTTATTTACTTCTTGAATATATTCATCTTTCATAAAGCCTTGAAAGTGCATAGTTGTATCTATACTTGCAGTAATGCCTTAAAACTCTATACCTTACAGGTAATCATTCATCAGGCTTTTCCATGACCACAGTCTCTTGTATTGAATCTCTGTTGGCATTCCAACTACTGCTTGCACCTTAAAGAATTAGATCGCAGGAAATTTACTCTAGACCAATATTGCTGATGGAAATGCAACAACATTATATACAATCAACATTGGCTGACGACTCTTCCATAACCATGACATCAATTTTTAACTAAATTCATGTCTGAATTCTTGACATGTCAGAAACTTGAAGTATGAGATGTGGAAGATTATAATATGGTCACAAGTAGAATGCTGATGCTTTGCTGTTGACCTGTTGTTCAATTTGGTAGGGAGTAATCCTTCTTCAACTGATGAATGCAGTGCAAGTCATGCAGTCATGGTTGCAAGTGAAGCAACATTTGGTGAAAGTGAAATAGAATCTAATGTCAGTTGCATATATTAGGCATTTGCATGTCTCTTTCCTGATTATGGCTGATGCCTATAATAGTTGTCTACAAGCAGTTCATGATCACATTGCAACCTTCTGTGTCCACTGTCTGTTTAACTAGTCCAAGTCTTGACTAGGAAATTCACAAGACTCGCCATTCCTCAGAAGTACTCTTCAAGTCTCGTTGAAGGCTGAAGACCTAGAGCTTTGCACATATTCAATGTAAAATGTGTTACCAGAGCAGAGAGGTAGCTCAAAAAGTGGGCCAACTCATGGTGCAGACTAGATCATTGTTTGTTTCTTGCAGCTCTAATCTGTTTCTGGAGTTTCTTGGTCACTGGCTATCAGACATGTGATTGCCTGGGGTGCAAGTCATGAGATACCAGAACTTGGAGAGAATGAGGTCATGGGCACTAGTTCAAAGATTTGCAAGGCCTGGGATGTTAGGCAATGGCAGCCCAGATTCCAGCTTATTTACTAAGCCTCTGTTTGTCAGCATCAGATAACCAGGTCTACTAAACTCTTAAAGCAGAGGTCCACGGACAGCATTAACATTGGCCTGCACACTGTACTATGGTTAAGTACAACCTTCAACTTTAGTGTAAAAAAAGGTAAGGACCAGTGTTGGGCGGGTATGAGAAAAAAATTAAAAACCCGGCAGTTTTTCCAACCGGTTTTCAAGTTGGATATCTCAAGGTATTACCCAAGGTCATCCCCTTTCCGAATCCCGTTCACCACCGGTTTTCTCTGGACTGAGAACCGGTCACTTGAAACCCTGTTTTTTTTCTAAAATATACTCTATCAGGGTATTAAAAAGTAACAGAGTCATGATTTTTTAAAAATTCAGTACTTTACTTTATTACATTTTTAGGCCTACCCTATATATCTATATTTAGGCCTGATATATAGGTCTGGTATATAGGCTGCAACCTCGTATCAACACTGGTAGCAAGGACCTTACACGTATGGTATGAGCTGATGTAATGCCAGCCCTTGTACCAGTTTATATCAGTCTCATTATTAGGTGTATACCAAGTGTTGAGCGGTTAACCAGTTTGGCCAGTTAGAATCGTTGGGTCTGGTTCCAATTACCCAAATCCAACCAGAACTGGGTCTGATTTTTGAAACCAGAATTGGAACCTGGACTCAGTTCTAGATCCAGAACTGGATTTTTTTTATATATAATTTTTTTTTAAAGAAAAATGGTCTGGAACCAGGGTTTTAAGTGGCAGTTAACCGTTGGTTTTAGACCAGGTTACCCGGAACTAGCACTGGGTCTGGTTGCCAGAACTGGAACTGGAGCCTGAATTTATTTATTTTTCAGAACTGAACCAGAACTGGACCCCTGGTTTCCATTTTTTTGAAAAACCATAGGGGGTGTGGTTGGAGCTGCTCTTAGTCTGTAGGGTCTGTTCAGGGATGACAATTTGTCCTTCAAATAATTGTTTGTGTCACAATTCGTTATGGTTGGACAAAGGTAATTGAAAGATGACTACCTATGTACAAAGTAATATACCTAGGTTTTTAATGGTTCCACAAATTTTGTTTGTATTTTTAGCAAGTTCATTTCAAGTGAGTAAATTTTCGTATATGTATATACTAGCTCTATTTCAAAAAACATCCTCACCTTGTTAGGAGGTGAATCATGCTGATTTTGTTGATTTTATACAATTTGATTCTAACTATAGTATCTTATTTAACATATTTAACATTACACATATGTTGAAATTTTACCAAAACCAACTAATTTTTAAAATTTTGAAAATTCCAGTAAAATCACTAGGTTTGTTGCAAAAGCACTTTGCCTGAAACCAAAAATCTTGACTTTGACCTTACCTTTGAAACCATTTTTTTAAATTCAAAAATCTCAGTTTGGTTTGCCAAAATAATTCTATCAATGCTGCCTACTGGTGCCCAAGATGGAAAAAAAAAATTCTTCAAATTTTGTGAATTGATGTGCATAAAAGGAGAAGCAGTATGTTGTACAATAGGTTTGGACTTATGCTTTGAGTAGAAAAAATTGAAGTTTGTTTTTGATGGATGCCACTTTACTTTAGGAAGATTGCCATTAGCTTCACCTTCTTAGGGAAGTTGAACAAATGGATGAAAAGTGGGGAAGTGGAATTACAGGTGAATTTGGTGAAATAAGACAATGGATGAAGACGGAAAAGACTTAAATTGACTCAATTCCCTAAGGAACTTGAACATTCGATGAAGATGAGAAAGGTAAAACATTGATGGACTCAAGGAAATGGGACAAAGGGTAAACTTATGAAGAATTAAAGTTGGCCCGACTTCATTGGGAATATTGACCCATGGATCGCTTTTGTGGGACAATTTGTGAACTCAAGGAGATGGCACAATGGATGAACCCACAAATATCAAGTTTTGGACAACATAATGAAATTAGTTGGGAAGTTATGAAACCCCAACTTTCTCAATTTCCCATGATTCCTTTACTGTCAAATGTTCCTAACTAGTTCTTTTTCATCCAACACTAGTGAACCTTTCGAAAAGTCCCAAAACATTTTTTACATGATACATTTTTTAGATTGTAGAGTTATTTCTAAAGTAGTCCTCAATGTGGATCTTAATTTTAGTAGCAATTGTTGGGTATCCTTAAAATGACTAAATTTTACTGAAAGTTAATTATATATACTAAAATTGAACACCTAATAACATTTATTGCATAAGATTTTAAAACTTTTTTGAATAGTTAGTAGACAAGTGAAAGTTGCCTCTAAAAAATTTAGTATGCAAAATTAAACTCAAAATACCACCAATTTTGGTGATAAAAGGAGTTTGACCCATCATTTTATAATAGTGTATTTTTTGACAACAAATTTGTCATTACATCCTTGGTTTTGGCCAAAGTGAGGGCTTTGATCCTAAGTTGACTAACTTTGCACATAACTTTATAAGCCAATAAAAAAAGGGTAAAATAAGAAATCGATGACCATAACCATCACAAGAGAGACCAAAAAGGAAGGCCAAAGAAAGACCAAAAGACAAATAGCATGTAGGAACCCAAAAAAAAGGGAAAGATAGTCCTCTAGTGGTAGGAAGTTATTTCACCCACAACCCCTTTAATGTCACTTACATGCAAATCGTGAAATCTGATAATAATGGGAGGTCGAGAACAAACATCACCAACCAACACAATCTTCCTCTCTATAGCAGAGGCTAAAGCACATTGAAGGGCAATATTAACATGCTACCTAAAAAATTAAATGTAAAAAAACAAAGATAAAATGACCTCTTAGTTGTCTATCGTGAAAAAGACGAGCACACTCTTTGATGAAATGATCCATATCATGCCTGGGTATGCCATGCACCTCCATGGCCATTGGAATAAAACAGTGCGTTTCATGAAGCCTTCTAAACTTGTGGAACTTAGCAATGGCACTAAATTCCACAACTGCACCTATTGGTTGACTAATGACACTCAAAGCCATCATTTCCCGCATTGGGTTAATAACCACCACATCGACAACAAAAACCTGGTCCTTTCGATTCATGTAGAAATCGGTTCAGAATGAAATTCCTAATGTAAAGGCATACCATCGTTCTTTCCATACAATGTGCCCACTTTTTCAAGCAAAAACATACATGACGTTTCGAATGGTGTCATGTGTGGTTATCCCTTAACCTTCAAATAGGCAACGAACTAAGTGCATGCCAGATGCATCCAACCCATGTCCACACTCACACGCAAGAAGACTAGATGTTGAAGGTTGAATCAAACCGAGACAAAAACACAATGTTAAGGCGAACATAAAATGTGCAATGCGAAACGAACAAATAGATGGTTTAACAACCAACCATAGCCTTGTCCCCTTGCCCAAACAAAAACAAATGTAGACTTTAGATGCTAAGGAAATGGAGTTATCCTCCAAGATAAACCTAAGAGACGTGTTGTGCTGGAAGTTCATCAAAGATACTTGTAAACTCGAAAATGTTATTTAAAGCGATTTTTACGTTGACCTACATCACAGCCCAATCAAGGTGTAGGTTAAGGAGGGCTCGAATGCCAAAAGGGATGGCCTCACAACCCCTAGGGGACAAAACTTGAAACTGGTGGGGGGATAAGTGCTTCTAAAATAACCCATGAAGCTATAGGATAATGGAGTAACTAATAAATCGAAAAAACATCTCGCCCAAAATAATAGGACAAAGACCTCTAGTGTCATTTGCCATTACCAACAATCTACTAACCCCCAACACTAGGGCCACCGACCTAAGGATATCCCCACAAACAATAGTAACAACAACCTAAAATAATTCTAAAAACTTTGAAGATGGGTCCTTTGGTAGAAAGCATCCCAAGATATGCTCGTATACCATCCCAAAAAGCCCACCCAAAGTGGTTAAAATGGAGAAAAGTGGTTAAAACTTGAACAAACAAAATCGTATCCAAAACAAAAATGTGTTTAGGCTGATAGTCAAATATAGGTCAAGGGATAAGGTCTAAATGAAGGAGGTTGAATTGACGCATGGCAACAATGATGTCTTCCAAATGAATAGTTGGCATCATAGGTTAGAAAGTTTTAGTAGTGCAATTATACTCACTAGTTTTCCCTAAAATTAAACATTAGTGAAGACAAGCAATGAAGAATCTTCCCGTGAGTGGAGAAAATGGGGCACACAAGAAGCACGTGAATACTCCTCTTGAAGGAAGACTAATCACTCACTAAAAACCTCCTGAAGCAAATAGAAACTTCTTGTTGACCTAAACAACCACCTTGAGTATAACGGAAACACCAACAAAACAATAAAAGGAATAGGTACCATGTTAATTTGTTTCTTGAATTTCGGACAATTTGGTATAAGGGTAAATGAAAAGCTTGCCTAACCTTGTTCTAAATGGCTTGAGGGATCCTATGAAACAAACGAGGGCATCCGAAATGAAACTCAAATAGCCCCAAAATGGAGTTAGACTAAACTTAAAGCCAACCCCAAAAAGCAAGAAAAATAGAACCAAGAAAAAACATAGGAAAGGAAAATGCTTGCAAAGAAAAAATAACTTTGCTAACATAGGGAACAAGGCTAACAAGAGGATGAGCACTCTTAACATGCCTCGAAAGGCCACCTAAAGTGTAAATACCAAAACAATAAGGACAAGGGGTATCTTGAATCAATGGGGGACACAAAGAGGGAGCCATCTAAGGAAAAATAAAAAAAAATTTGAAGCCCCTAAGAAGCAAGACCCCAAACAACCCCCCAACCAAAAAAAGGCGGGGGGGCATGAAAACTTTCATGTGGTTGTAGGAGCTTGCTAGTGATGGCAGGCCTAGTTGTGGTTGTCATGGTCAAAAAGCTTTGTCATGAAGCAACAACACTTCCTGGATCAAGACCTCATGCTTCAAAACCTTTTTTCCTCCCTTACTCCTCTCATCTACTATAATTCCTTTGCACTTGTGGAAGCTCCATTGCCACCCATTGCCATTTCTCTTTCCTCTGGGTGGATTTTTTATTGACACTTGTGGGAAAAAAATTGTTCATGACTAAAGACTCAATTCCATTGGAATCCTTCCCAACTCAATTTCCTTTTTCAAAATTGGTTCATTTCTTTCATTCATTTTTGTAACAAATTTTCTGGTTCCCATTTGGACAATATTCCTGAATGGGTCATGCATGTAAGTGGTATTTAGAGTGTTTATGTGAAAGAAAGAAACCAAAACTCTATAACATTCAAAAACATTGATTAATAAGCACAATAAATTAATGGTAAGTTTTTTCCATAACAATAAATCTTTTTATTTAGAGGAATAATCTTACATTATTACACCATACACCTTTATTTAAAAGCTACTAAATTCACACATAGCTACAAAACTTTATCATAAATTTAAGTTTATTCAAAATTTTCAATGAAAAAATTTCGTGTTAAACACCTTATCCCTTAAAAGCATAGACTTGGTGCCACATTGAAGTTTTTACATATGTTTGAATTGCTTTTCCTATTTTTGGATCCCCCATTTGGTTAAAACTTAAAAGTATAATTAGAATTCATCTAATCCTTCTCAAGCTCACAATAAATGAATGAATAAATGTTCTCTTCCAGGTGGGTATTTCTTTTTTCGTCAAGTATTAATAGGTTATGAGATTGGGTATATGCATATATGTTTGTTGGGTTTTACTTTTTCAAAAACCTAGAACCTTTTCCTACCCAACATTTTTTGAAAGTTAACACTTGTTTTTGCTTCATAATTGGTGATTTAAAATTTTGATATATCCATAATCAGACTCAACCTAGGAGAATAGCAGTGCATGTAATCTCTTGAAAACCCAAATCAATAACCTTTTCATACTCAAAAGAGGCCACATTGGATTAATCAATTGTTGGATTGTAGTTTTTTTTTGTTTCAATGGCACCCATGATAATCACCTTTTTGAAGTTTTGTTTTGCATTATGCCTTCAAAACTTGTAATTGTGCTACCTTCAGGTTGTAAAAAAAAAACTCTTACCTTGTAACCCTAAAAGATTTAAAATTGTTTGTCAAACTTTAAAAACTCAACAAAGACCCAACCTTGTAGGACATTGTTAAAAACTCAGCATGTGTTTTTGAAAGGTCTTCCAAAACCTTTAATAAAAGAACATGTTTGAACCCATCTAACTTTTTGTTAAAAAATTAGGCTTTAATTCTAATTAATCACATACCTTAACCTTCAACCCCATTTCATAACCACCCTTCTTTTGGTTTCTAAGAGGGTAATAAGAGTTTCTTTGGGTGGTACCACTAGGAACCATCACACTTTGATTTTTTAGACCCATCAAACTTTGAAAAATCATAGGAAACACTTAAATAAATTTTTTCATAATTTCTTTTTAATGAGTACATTTATTAGGTTCCATAGATTTTGAAATTTCAATAATATTATTAAAAATTTTGTATTTTGACATTTTTAATCATTTCATTTAGAAAAAATTTGAAGAGTGTAACATTGGTTCCTTTCCTTAAACTTTTTAGTTAAGAACAAAAATTTGAAACAAAATTTGCAAATTTTCTTGGGAATGTTTTTCCTAAGGTAATTTGGAAGTCATTCTATTTTAAGGTTGTTATTATGAAATTAATTGAATAAATATAATTTAAGTATGAATCTCCAAAGTTTAGGCTATCAATTTATGAAAGGGCCATTTTAATTAAGAATAATTTTTTTAACAATTTCAAAAAATTTAATTCCAAAATAAACTTGAAGCTATATATTAGTGCATGCAATTGATAAACATGAGAAAAAAAATTTATAGTTGTGAAAACATTTAAACTAAAGGGCCTAGGAAAATGACTTGGTTGTTTTTTGTTCATTTTTCATTCCTTGAGGTGGATTCTAGTGGCACCACCCTAGGATACTTTCACCCAAGACCTATACCCATGCAATTCTTTAAATTTCTTCAAAATAAAAAAACTAGACTTGGGCAATTCTTTGAAATTTTTATTTTCAAATACTTTGACCTAATTATTACCACAAAAATAAAACTTACCCCACATTAATTCATAGCACTTTTGTCTAGTTTTGAGTAAAATTATGAAGCTAATTTTTTTGACCATAATGAATCAACCCCCATGACTACACAAGTTGTTCATTCTATCCATAAGATGGGTTGCCTTTATTCATTTCATTCCTAACCCTTCATTAACCAACATAATATTACAATCAAATTTTTTTGTTGTTAACCTTTGGGGGTTTTTTTTTGGCCTTTTTTTCCCAACCTTAACCTCCATACTACCTTGCCACCTAATTACCCTACAGACCTAATTATGCTACTGATCTAGCTACATTATTCACCTACATCTTGGCCATACCCACCAATTACAACCAATCCCCTACCTACTTATTCTATATCCTTCCTAATTAAACCTTTGCCTCTTGAAAAAACATTTATTTCTTCTTGGATAAACTTTTATTTCTAAACAAACTTTTTTATTCCCTAGTTAAATCTTTACTTCTTAACAAAACTTTTCTATTCCCTAGTTAAACCTGTGCCTTTCAACAAAACATTTATACTCCTTACTAATGTCGCAACCTTAGCTTTGGCCTCACGACCAAGGCAAAGGTTTGCAAAGGCGCGGGCTAAGATCGGGCTCGAAAGTCACATATCATGCTCCTGGAAGTGCAAAAGAGTGTGAGGGAATGAATCCTCACACTCCCAAGTGAACTCCCAATTTGGGAGTTAAAGTCCCAGTGGACTTTCAAATTTTTAAAGGGCAATTACAAGGGTCAAAACTTGTTGGATTGAAGAGTTCATTATATCATTGGAAAACTCTTGGAACTTAGATGTCTGAAATGGGCTCACATGACCCATTTGGACACCTAAAACACAAGTTATGGCCAAAAGAAAGGCCGGGAGTCAAATTGGCAATTTGATTCCCAACCACTAAAAGTCGGGAATCGCCCCAATTCCCTTGCGTGCAGGTGACGTGCAACATACCGTTTAAAAGCTTTCAACGAAGGCTACAACTTTGCTTTATACCTCATTTCAATAGGAGTACTACACACAAAGTTATGGGTCCCCAAAGTTGCGAGAATCCTAAGCCTGAGAATTTTGGGACTCCCACTTGGGAGTCCCAAGACAAAATGTCATTTGGATGTGGGCCTAATGGAGAGGTACAAAGTATACTATAAAGGGGAAGGTGGTGGCTTCCCCCAAGTCTGGGCTGTGGTGAGTCTTGTGAATCCGAGTTTGCCCGTGGCTCGTCCTCGCACCAAAAGTGCTCAAATTATGCACTAACCAAGTTGTTATTTGGTTTGTGCAGGTCTATGTGAGTAATTGATGCTTGTCACTCTTCCTAGTCCCCATCCCGAAGCTCTAGCACGCCCCTTTACCCCTAAAGTGCCAAGGAGCATGCCCCAACTCTTTACTCTTCCATAGTTTCCACCTTAGACTCATATTTGAGTCTATGAAGGGGGTTAGGAGTGCGTTAACTAAACTTCCACTATTTAGTGAAACCTTTATTTATTTTTTTATGAAACTTCTTTCTTTTTAACTAAACCTTTACCACTTGGCAAAAAAATTCTAATCCCTAGTTAAATTTTTATTTTTTGACAAAACTTTTATATGTTTTTGGCTAAACTTTTACCTTTTACCTTTTAACTTTTATTTATTATTGATTAAACCTCTATCGTTTAATAAAACCTAGATTTTTTATTGGTTAAACCTTTGACTTTCAATAAAACCTTTTTTTTGTGTTAGATATTTACTTAATGGCATAACTTTTATATCGTCTTAACAAAATTTTACCTTTTAACAAAACCTTTTTTTTTGGTTAAACCTTTATTGTTTGGCAAAATTTCTATTTTTTTCTAATTAAACTTCTACCTTTCATCAAAAACTCATTTCTTTTTTAATTAAATTTTAACCTCTTGGAAAAACTTTTACTGTTTGATGAATCTTTTTTGTTTTTTGGCAAACCTATATTTTTTACATAACTTTTATCTTTTCATGGCTAAACCTCTACCTTTTGATAAAATCTTTTTTTAAAAATTAAACCTTTACTTCCTAGCAAAATTTTTGTATTTTATTGACTAAATTAAAATATTTATAATACTTAATTAAAATTTTATGTTTTAATAAAAATTACATATTTATTGGTTGAATATCCTTACTTTTTAGCTAAACTTTTATGTCTTAGCAATTTTGTTTTATTTTTGACTAAATTTCAACCTCTTGGCAAACGTTTTTTTCTTCTTGGTTAAACCATTTCTTTTGAAAAAAAAATAATTATTCAACAATACCATTTTATTTCTTGGCAATACATTTACCTCTTATCAAAACCTATCTACCCACCCATCATCATACCTACTTATGCACTTGCAGATTATGAACTTCAATTGATGAAATTATATAACCTAAAATGAAAACATTACAAATAATCGATTGAAATTTATTTTAATCCTTTCCAAACTTGTGATGGTGAAAAACCACTAGCCCCAAATGTGGGTATTGCAATTGCGAGAATGTGATTTAACCACCTCCACTTTTAGCCTCCACCTCCACATCCACTTTGGTACATCTTGCATTAAATGGTCCATAGTGGAGGTGAAGGTTTGCTAATGTAAAATATGGTTATAACCCATTTTCACTTTGGACCATTCAATATAAGATGTACTTAATTTAATTAAGCATTATGTTTGATAAATTTGCAATTAAGGAAACATAAAATACTTATGTATGTTTGCACTTTTTAAAAAATAATTTCATGTCGCACTAAAAGTGGTGATTGACCACAAAAAGATGTAACCAAATTTAAGTACAAAACAAATAAAGAAATAATTAATCTACAAATCCATTACATGTTGGCCAATCATTAAAATTTGTTAATTAAATATGGTGATTTCAAATGAAAAAAGTTAGAAATCCATGACCATGTCACTTAGGATTTTATTTTTTAGTAAAATGGCTAATTTTGGCCCAAAAATGTCACTGGAATTCAATATTAACACAATTAGAACGTAGGGTTTAAGATTAATTTGAATAAATGGTGAATTTAAAGTTTAATGACATTAGTTTTTTTTGAACTACAAACTTGCAATATTGATATGTAATATTTATTAATAGGTTTTGTCTTAAATATGTTTAAATATTATAACATATAAATAAATATAATATATTACTAAACTTTTTTATTAATAAATATATATTAGTAAATATTTCCTATTGCATTTGGTCCACTAGATGCAAATATTACATGTGGTGCAAAAGATGTGGCTAAAACACCTTAGATGATGGGGAAGCAAATGTTTATAATATTTCACAATCAAATCTTATCAAATCAAGGGGGGTTTTTTGGGTGAAACTACACAATATAATTTTATGCATGTATTGTAAGAATGTTATTGTTCTAGTATTGCATTACATGAATAATGATGATATTGCATTTGTGACCACCCAGTAATGACCTTAAACCTTCAATAATGCACATAATATAAATTAGGGTTGGAAAGTGAAATGGGGCATGCCCATTGATTCCCTGAACTTTCAATGATGCACATAATACAAATTAGGGTCGAAATATGAAATGGGGCATGCCCATAATCAATGTTTGCATGTTAAGATGAAGGTCTTACTAATTGGTTTTGTTTTAATGTAACCCATTAGTGGTGCATTGTAGAATGCATAATTTGGAATATGACATAAGGTGATAGGGCAAGGTATTCCAAATTGGGATTGGAAAAATAGAATTGGGTATAAAATTACAAAATTTTATGTAAACATGGTGCAAAATGTTGGTTAAATACAAAATATTCCCATTGTAGGCTAAGTTATAATGGCTTAACACTATTTGCTAAGGTGCACCTTTGATTGCAAAAGAGTTAGAAAAAATGTCTATGTTTTTACAATAAGTTGTTACAACTTTTATAACCTTTCCCACATGGTGATGGGTGGAAAGTTATTAGTGTTGAAGTGCAAATCAAACCACATCCACCACAAATGCCTTTTTTGTGATACTTTGAAGATTAGGGACCAAAAAAACAAATTAAAATCAAATTAACATTCAAATGCATAATGGAATTATAATGTTGAATTTTTTCTAAATGTTTATAAATTTACCAACCATGAACCATTTTTTATTCATGGTACTTACACACAACTTCCATCTTCTTATGTCCCTTACCCTTGGTGGATCTATAATTCCAAATGTGAAAATTCCATGTGAACTTAAAAGGCTTTGCATAACCAACCTTATTGACTTCAATTGTTTTGGCAAGATCATCATCCTTTTTCAATTTGTGAAAATGTGTTATGTGGAATAAACCCTAGCCCCCACATACATATGCCAATGATATATAACAATTTGTCTGAAACTAATCTTACTAATAAAAATTGGCAAATTTTTCTTGGGGCATTGCACTTCAATTTGAAGTCAATCCCATTTGGCTTCAATTTTCTTCTTTATTTGATCAATTACCTTATTTTCATTATGAATTTGTCATGCTTGAGAGTTGCTCAAAATTTGAACATTCATGGCCTGGTGGTTTTGTCATCTTGGGCTTCCAAGATGAGTAAAGGGATGACCAAATTGACCTACCTACATGTGAAGCCTGTGTTTGTTATCTAAATGTTGAAAACAACCAATGATTTTACACACCCCATTTTGACCCTTCATGTACCCAATCCATATCTTCCATTGCATGTTTTGGTGAGAGTTTTCCATGATCATCTTCATGAATAGCTAATTTAGCCCTTATAAAAATAACATCATGTTATAAAATGGATGTGAATATTGGTCAAAAAAATGAAAATATTCATTTATACACAATGATAATAATGCAATTAGATCAACAAGTGGATGGTAAACACAATGAGTGTATTACAAAGAAAACTTACACCTTAAACCCACTATATTAACATATTACTTAGTATTATGTGAAAGAAACATTTATTTAAACATACACCTATTGTTAAAAATTGGGCCAAAAAATTAGCCATTCTACTTTTGAATAGGGAATGAAGATGTGATGGGATTTTTTATTAAAATGTTTGTGTTACATTAAATTCTTTTAAACCCTAGCATGTGACACATAATCCATCACAACAAATATACCTTAAAGAGTAAGTGTATATATGACAAATTTTTGCTCTCTTTCAATTTGTTTTTCATTTACTTTTGCAACAAAATGAAAATGAAGACAACAATGAGCTTGGTTCATCATTGTCTATTGCAGTATAGTATAAAAAAAAACTTGAAAACAACAACGAACCTAGCTCATCATCTTTATAGAACAAGGAAAAAAGACAAAGCTTAGCCTTGGCTTAGCGTCCTTCTTCAAGCAAAACAACAAGAAAGAAGTGTGTCAAACAACAAGTGCAACAAGAAAAAAATCATCTTTAGCAAGAAAAAGAAAACCAGTTAGAAACATTTCTTTGTAATGCATAGAAGAACATATGAACTTGCAATAGCTTAAGTGCAGACACAAAGACAAAAGATGTACTAGCTATCCTTGTGCCTTCACGTTGTTACAATACTTTCAACAAATTTTTCTCCTTATGACAATGGCGTAGTGATGGTGGAGCTCTTTGTCCTTGTGATAGTAGCGACGGCCATGGCAGGGAAAAAAAAACTTTTGAAAAAAATGAAGAGATAGGTACCTTGGGTGAGTAGGATAGGTGGGTAGCATGGGTGAACGAGATAGCTAGTTAGTTGGGCGAGCAGGGTAGGTACGTAGGTGAAAAAAAACTTGACAATTAAGCGGCAAGCCAAAAAAAACGTTCGAATTGAATCTCTCTGACTGCACTTGGTTTAGTAACTGAGATGAACCCCAGTTCATCCCAAATGGAATTGGGGGTTCAGGGGGGCTGAGTCATTCAGGTCAGTTTTTTTATCCCAAATCGCTGGATTCTAAGTTTTGAAAGAAAAGAAAACTAGACATGACCTCAAAAATGGACTCTAATGCCCGATTTACACTAGGAGTCAGTGCCAAAACAACTTGGGGCCAACTTTGAGCATTTTTGGGTTGCAAATTGACCCCCAAGTTACTAATAAATGCTAGAACATTGACGTCAGGATACTGATAAATGCTGGAATATTGGCCCCAAGGATTGCAAATTGTTTACTATTTTCCTTGTTTAATCTTTTCCCAAATTGGCCTCCCAAATTTGATGGTATCCTTTTTCCAGCCTTGGGGCCAATACAAGGCCTTAAAGTTCAGCATTTAGTAGTAACTTGGGCCATATTGAAAAGTTTTTTTTTCTATTTCAGCCTTGACTCCAAATGTAAAGCCCTTGGGCCTGATTTCAACTTTGCACCAATAGGAATGCTGGATTTGTGTGAAACATTGGCACTGACTCATAGTGTAAAGAGGGCCTAAGTTTTGAAAGAAAAGAAAACTAGACATGACCTCAAAAATGGACTTGGGAACTTGCCTTTTGGCTAGAACTTGGACCCAGGTTCTAGACCTATTTAATACAGGTTCAGATTTTTAAAGTTATTTTTTTGTCAGATAGGGTTCGACATGCTAGTTAGTCAAAAAGATTGAAGCATACAAGTCTTTTTTTGAAAAATAGATTTGGGAGTGGGGGCAAGGGTTTGGGATTATGCATGTACTTGTTACTTTCCAGAACATGTTTAAAATATAAAAATTGTTGGTTTGTTGTTTTGGTGTAAGCATGGAGTTGGTACAAATGGTCACCTTTTATTGGTTGTATAATGCTAATGATTAAAAACCCTTCAATTTTGTGCTCTGTGTACATAAAAGGTAGAAACGGACTTCAGTTGGAACCAGACTTGCTTAAGATTTTTTATTAAAAAGCAGGAATCAAGAGTCTGAAGTTGTGAAGAGCCAAGTTTGGGACCCGACTTGGGGAGTCTACAAAATTAAAAAGAAGTACTTGGACTGGAATGGCAGTTTCTCTCAAATTCCCAAAAACATTGAAATCGAGACTCAATGTTCTCTTCAAAAGCTAGAATTGAGCAACACTCGTTCAAACTTCAACCCAATGTTGGGCAAACATATGATTTTCGTATCCTAATATGATGGTGGTATAAAAATCTTATAAACATTTAACATGACAATGATATAGGTATTAAACAAATTGCTCTATTTTACATACCACCATGGTACGAATATAGCCAAATTTTTTGTTTTTAGGTAATGGTATGAATGCAAGGAGTGAGGAGACCAGTAGCATAATCATGTGTGATGATCATGATTCATAAGCTGATTTAGCCAAATCTAGCTATTAATGAAAGATGAAATGAAAAGTTTCAAACGTGGCTATATACTTTTGGCTACCTACTTGAACCATGTATAGAAACCTAGAAAATTTTCTAGATTTTTATCTAAAAATTCGAATTTTGGCAATTCTTCTTCAAAAAATCATAGAATTTGCAACATAATTTTTCAGAAATTTAACAACAGTGAAATTTTGCACCCAAAAAAAAAGCTGACCAGATGCATTGAACACAAATATTGATATTATGTGGAGACCTTATTAACTCTTAAATGTTCTCCATTTGAGCTTCAAAGTCAATTATACCAAGTAATCATTTCAAATTGGAGTCCATTATACCCTTCGAAGTTAGGATCATTGTGGCATGGAACTCCTCAAGATAATCCAATTTCTGCTCTTGCTATTTGTTCTTTGCATATGAGACAGATTGTCAAGGAACTTTGGTGTTCACAGGCGACAAAATAGTTGTGAAAGAGGGGAAAAGACTTGGATATGGATGCATTGTTATTTGTTGCAATTTCTATTTAGACTTGAGTCTTGAACTACATGAAAAATACTCTATTCAAGGTCATAGATGTCTTTCTTCATAGTTGTGATCTGCATAATGAACATATTAGTCTAAGGTGTGACGGGCTACACTTTTGAGTTAAATGTGTTGAGCTTAAAAAGGTTATGTACTTGGTTTATCTATACTTCTCTAATGTTTGTCAGTGTCTTCAACCACACAATTCTTGATTCAAGGCAGGCCACAATCTAAAACACAATGTTGTAGCCTATATATCTTACTCCAGCATGCGGAGAATCAAGGCATAATCTGGAGCTGGGCATTTGAAAAGGCGTAATGCCTGTGGAGGCAAGCAGCATGTTTTTCCAAATGGCCATTGTCACTTTTTATCACAGGAAATAAATGAAAAATGCAGCAGTTTTTCTGCTATGTAAAGCCCTTGGGGAGAGACTTTTAGTACCAAATTTGGACCCTCGCCTTATTCCAGTAAATCTTGAACTCAAGTTGTTCTTCATGAATATTGAAGTGATTTATTACATCATCCCCTATCAACTGGTCTGGTTAATAATATTTGTATTCCCTCAAACTATGAGTACCCACCTAGTCCAAATATTCATCCTTATACTTGCCAATCAAATACCAACTGATCTACGATGTACGATGTACGCATACCTTTGTTGGGTAAGTATATAGTGTTATGTATACGTACGCAACAATGGTTTGAAGTTCGAACTCACGACCTCTCGGGGCGCCCGATTGCGGCCCACCATAACCTTACGTTCCCGCTCTCCTGGGTGCAGAAAGTAAGTTACCGTTCTAAGCGGCAAAGCGGCAGAGCGGTATACCGCCATCTCGCACTTCTCTGTCTTTTGTACTGCATCCCCGATGCAGCCCTCTCTCTCTTCTCGCCCTCTTTGTTCGTCTCCGTTGTCGCTCGTTTTGTTCCTGTTCTGCTTGCATGCTGAAGAAGAAAACTCCTCCTAAACCCTACGTACTTCCGCCTCTCCGTAGTAGCCGTGGCAGCCGTGTTCATCTTTTTCACGAATCAGAGCGCACCGGGCTTATTCCTCGTCTGGTCTCCCATTCAAAACCCTTTTGCTGTTCTGATCGGTGGGGTTTCGAAACGCTTTTGAGCACTCTCTTTTTTTTTTTGGTATACTCAGGATGCGGAGTCTCCGGAAGTTCTTGTATGCGTCTGCAGAGTGTGGTTACCCGGATCTGCTTCATCGCCGTGCGAGTTATGAACTTCGCGCCTGAAGTTTGGTAGTTGGTTTGGTAGGAACCTTTCGTGTTATATTTTCGAGCAGCGGGGGAGTTTTGTTTTTGTTTTGTACTGCTTTTTTGGTTTCTCTTTTTTTTGCTTTTCTCGTAGCATTACGAGGGCGACGGCGTAGTTGATACCATGGAGGGGGCTTCTGTGTCGACTAATCCTCGAACCGTTGAGGAAGTTTTCAAGGACTTCAAAGGCCGGCGAGCGGGGATGTTGAAGGCGCTAACGTCTGGTAATGCTTGACTAGGTTTGCTGTTCTGTTTGTTCGCCGTTCGTTACCGCTTGCTGGAAATTTTTCATATCATGCCGGCGTAAATGTTGGTACAGATTTTCAGGATTTGACGGCATTTCTGCGTGCTTCTGTGACTTGCAATTTTTGTTGGTTTATTCTACTTGATCTGTTGTAGATATGTTTCTTGTATGCAAGAGCTCAAAACCTTCAAAAATACACCGTATCTAGGTCATCTTCGGCCTGGATGACCTATTTTTCCATAACGTGTGTGCCCTCCTCCCTTACTCTAGCTGATTCGTGTGGACGCAGAGGTTGAAGATTTCTACCGGCAGTGTGATCCAGGTAAGATTGATTTGCGGCGCATGCTCGTCAAGCATTCCTTGTCTATTTTTTATTTTTATTTTCCTTGTGTCTAGCACGGTTTGAAGTATCACGATGTAATTTTGCAGTAGACCTGCAGTGTAGGGCGCTTATGGGGTTCATAAGAGAATGCACATCTTGTAACTTCTTTCAGGGTTGAATGCACCAATCAATGACAAGAAACATGGTGCAGTTCTCAATGTTGTGAGGTGTGATGTCCCCAGGCTTATATGTGGTTTCGCAAGTTTGTTCAAGAATGTGGCATTCAAGCAGCTGATTGCAGGAAATTCTTGTCAAAGACATGTTAGAATGGTTTCAAAAGTATAGGGTATAGTGCACCATCTTTGATGACCTGTCTGGAACTGGACTATTGCAGAGAAGGAGAATTTGTGCCTGTATGGCTTTTCTGATGAAGCCTGGGAGGTGAATCTACCAGCAGAGGAGGTTCCTCCAGAGCTTCCTGAACCTGCACTTGGAATCAACTTTGCAAGAGATGGTATGCAACGCAAGGATTGGTTGTCTTTAGTGGCTGTGCACAGTGATGCATGGCTTCTAGCTGTTGCATTCTACTATGGTGCACGGTTTGATAAAAATGAAAGGTAAGTCATTTGCCAACACCCAGTTCATAGTCCTGCCATCAATCCTGTGCTTTATTGTGAAGTGGACACTGTATAATTCAGTGGGCTTTGAGGACTGGTTATGGCTATTTTGTTGTTCCTATGGAGCAGTTGTGAGGTGATGGTGGTTGTGATGAGGCATGAAGGCATGAACTCAAAGAGAATTTTGCACATGAATGAGGAATAAGTACATGCCACTGTGATGGGTGTCTTTGTTACAATTCTAGAGTTGTTAATCAGAATTGTTGAAATGGTGTGAGGCTCAACCTTTCAGTCTTTGTATCACTACATTTTGTATAAGTGAAATTCTTGGTCAAATCTATGGTCTAGCAGTGGACAACTTTGCCATTTTTCTCCAATACTATTGCCTGTGGCATGGATACAGGAAGCGCCTCTTCAACATGATTAATGAACTCCCAACTGTATTTGATGTGGTGACTGGAAAGAAGCCTGTGAAGGAAAAACCTGTTGTCAACAACACAGCTGGGAACAAAACCAAGGCCACAGGGAAAGTGGTAAGTCATGCAGGTTGTGTTGTAGTTTATATTTTGATTTGGAAGCTTTTATTATCATCATGATTTGTTCTTTGAGCATGGTTGTCACTTGCAGTTAACATACATGTTTTTATGTCCCCATAGAGTTGATCTTCCTGTCACCTCCAGAAATGTGGCAGAAACTCAGGATGCAGATGTTTGCATAATGGTTTACCCAAAATTTTGGGCAGATTATTATGTGCTTATCTGCATCCACCATTTTTGACCTGATGAAGTCAGTGGGGAGTCATGTGCTTGTCACTCCTATTCATGATGAAGGTGATTCTCTGAGGCTTTGTGAGTAATACTCATAAAGTTATGACCACACACATTCTTGTTGTGTTAGTTTTGGTGTTGTTGGACCCAACAGAACAGTTAGCTTGTTGTTGTGGAGTGTTCTCTGCAATCTCATAGACATATTTTTATACCCCCTACATCTGGCTGCACTGCAGCCCTCCACAGGCCACCTTCAAGGCTAGTGCTGCCTTCGCTAGTCAGCAAAATTTCCTGCCATGGTAAAACTACCTAGACTCTTTTGGCATTGCTGAACAATGAATCTGGGCATCCTTCCTAACCAGGATGGATGAGAGATCTTGAAATGGTGTTGACTGCTCCAGTGGTCTCCTTCAGTTTCTGAAGTCTGTTGTGTTGCGTGTAAATTCAGCAGCGGGCACCTGAACCACAGTCCAAACCCTCAAAGCCACCTCCTCCTCCCCCTAAGGATGATGAAGACACTCTTGATGATGAGGATGAGGAGGAGCATGGTGACACCTACTGTGGAAGCTGTGGAGGGAACTATACTGCTGATGAGTTTTGGATAGGGTGTGACATTTGTGAGAAGTGGTTTCATGGCAAGTGTGTGAAAATCACACCAGCAAGAGCTGAGCACATAAAGCAGTACAAGTGTCCCTCTTGCAGCAACAAAAGGGTACGCACATAATGTATCAAGCTGCAGGATTCCTGTAGCATTAGCTTATCACAGACACCACTTTTAGGCCCATCCTGCATTTCCTTATTGTTTGCTGCCAGTAGCGAGCTGTTGCAGGGATGCACTGGGTGGCTTCAAAAATTTGTCATACATTATGATCAGGAAAGGTTTGGAGCAAGTCTTTCCAGGTTCAAGGAATGTGTCCTGTTCTCTGGCAACCAGATAGGTTACAGTGTATCTTTTTTATGGGGCATGTAGGTACTGTGGACCTTCTTGTGTGTGTAGTCCCTGAGGATGGCACACACTATCAGCTTTTTTGTTTTCACAGGCGTGCTTATTTTGTGGTGCATTTGATGCTGGCGTTGTTACTTTCTTTGCTTACCACTTTGGATGAAGTCATGAAGGGACTTATTCTCCCTAGAAAGATGGTTGAGGTGAGCTAGATGTGTGACAGTAGCTACTTTCATTGTGATCATGGTCTCGGTGCATGTTGACTGGGGTGGGCACCTGCTTCCATATGCACAAAGCTGTACATAAAGTAGTTCTTGGTGGTGCATGCATGGCAAGTCTGTATTGTTGGTACTGATGCTGATAGGCCTTGTAGGGTTTATTTGACATTAGGGAGGACTGGTGTCAAAATTTGACAGAGTTGGGTTGTAGTTGCCATTGTTAAGGAGGGGCTGCCCTTCTGATGAGAGTTTCCTTTCTTTGACTGTCAGTTATAAGAATGTTTGTGCATTGCCTAGCATGATAAGAAGTTCAGGGTAGCTTTGTGCAACACTAATGTGGAATCCAATGAGGAAGGAAGCTCAAATGTTTCTAGCATTTAGAAAATAAGAGTTGAGTCAAATCATGGAGTGCCATTCAAGATTGCAGTTTCAAATTGTCCAAGGTTTTTGTTTGTCCTTAAAGCTTTTCTAGACTTATCTTGCTGACCACTTTTGACCATCTGTTCATTCATTTTGGTTATTTTTCAGACAGTCCTTTTCCATGTGACTAATATTCATGTGTTTTGTCACTATTAAATTTTTATGGCAAATGGAGTACAACATGTGGATCCAAGTCTTCTAAAACTTGCAATATTGAAAATTGCCTGAAAATGTAAAATCTTAAATTTCAATGGTGGAATTTTTTATTTCATCCAAATCTCTTTTTTAGAAATCAAAACATTAGGCTGAAGTCCTCCACAACTCCACCAAAGTCAAATTTCGAAATGTTGATGTGTGGCATGATTTTTAGGTGGGTTGACGTGGGCTTGTTGGTGGGGGTTTGGTCTCTTTTTGCGATTATGATTGTTGAGGAGGAGGCCTGGAGCACCTTCTAGAAATACTGGACGTTCATGAGACACTTTGCTTCATCCTTCTTTGAGATCTCAAATGAGATCTTTAAGATCTGATGATTAGCTACGACTGGCTTTCACACCACATGTTATAAACCATCTGTTAGGTCTTCATCAGGGTGTTCCTGCTTGCTCATCTGGGATTTGTTTGTGGCAACTGAGAAAACCAGGACTGGATGGTTGGTTTAAAGCCTCCACTTACCTATGAGCTCCAGTCAAAGAAATATGATTTATGTGCAGTGCTTAGTTTACTGGAGCACTTGCGGATTTTGTTTTCATGTGAGGGAAGATGGTTAGATATTCTAGTAGCAATTACAGCCTTGCTGTTACAGGATTGATGAAATGAGTTCTTTATGAAACCCTAGTAAAGTAGTAAAAGTTGCAAGGTTGTGTGAGGTAATTTCTTCTTAAGTAGTGTGTCCACAGGTCTTTTTCAAGGTTTGAGCTTCAAGGACTGTTTCTAACTTGAGATATTGTAGATTTAACCAGTGGCCTTTCATCAAGTTCACACTGATCAGTTGCATGGAAATGGAGCAAATGGTGAGGGACAAAAATGTTCCCTGGTTCTTCTCAAATTTCAATTAAGGGTTAAAGGACCAGACTTGCATATAATATTGTGGCACATTAGAGTTTTCTGTGAAGTCAGGAAAACACGGCACTAGAAGCACCAGAACCCTGAGTTTGGTCCAAAACCGGGTGAGATTTTTAAAAAATCCTGCAAAAATGTACATTAGCATTCAAGGTTGGCGTAGGTGGGGGGTTGGAGGGGTAAAACTCAGAAATGCACCATTTTTTGTGCTAGAGTGAGTTTCATCCTCTTTTGATCCCCTCTTTCCTTTTTCCTGAGCCCCTCCACTGCTGCTAGAGATATTTTCACTGCTCCTACATGTACAGCTACTATAATTACCTCGAATCTTGTGCATGAAATGCTGAGCTTCAGCATTTCACACCCTTATTAAATAAAATTTCATTACTTTGCAGACCTCACTCAAAGAGGAGATAAGGGGTGAAAGGAGGCCCAAAGACAGGGTGAAGACAGGGTGACTTTAAGGATAACTCTATTGTATACTTCAAATGAGGTTCACATTTCTTTGGCACTAAATGTTAGATTTGCGATTGTAAAGTAATTGAAAATTGAAATTTACTTGAAGCAACATGATATGATGTAGTGGGAGACAATAGTGGAATATTGCTCAAAATTTTGGTTGAACATTAAAAGTTTTATGAAATTTGAATTTGATGTCTTGAACAATGTTGTTGCTTTCTTACATTTTGTGTTTGTGATCGTTAATTTTGTCTCACATGTGTACGAAATGTTTTTTTCAACTTATGTGAATTTTATAGAGTTGTTAATGGGGGACCTAATATTTGTGATGTGGGCTCAAGACTAAGGCTAGCTAAAGACAAGGCAAACCAATTGAGAATAATGCTAAGGTAGGGCATAATTCAAGCACGTTATTAAAGTGTGTTGGAAGTGTGTGAGAGAATGAAAGAGCAACACTCAATCCTCCCAAGGGAATTCCCATTTGGGAGTTGAGACTTTGATAAAGTCTTGGTCTTTGGGTCAAGCTTTGGGATCAAGCCTTGTACAAATTGAATGATTATTTATTGATTGGAAAGATTTTCAAAAGTGTTACAAGCCTTATAAGAAACCCTGGTGGGTAATGGTCCTTGGGAGGACTAGTCCAGCACCAGATGGCAATGATTGGGGTCTGATCCATGGCCATCATTGTCTCATGTCGAAATTTCACATGAGCTGGGTCTGGTTAATGGCAATTTTTTGTGAAAATTCACTTGGTCACAATCTCATCAATTAGAACACAATTTTTGAGTACTCATTTATCCTAGAAACACCCCAAAAGAACAAGATTAGTGTCTTAAAATGTAAGTGGCGAACACAACAAGGGACGTTCAATCCAAGCAACCATTGGCTTGCACCTAAGTGATCACTTAATGGCCATAAGCCCATTTCCAATCGATCTAGCCCTTACCTTACCCACCCTTGCAAATGGCAAATTTTAATGATCTAAAAAAAGATCCAAAAGGGCATCTTGAGATTAACCCATTTGGTAAATGCAGCTGTTGTTTCAGTGGTGATGATTGAAACTATGATCTTTGGTTGAGACTATCAGGGGCCACCTTTAATGCGGGAGTCCCTTCTATTTCAAAACTCTAGATTCCTGGAGGCAGGCCACACAAAAGAAACAAAAGAGGAACCATGAGCTTGTTAAGCTCACCTCCACTTATCAGCCTTTCAAAGAGGAGTCAGATCAACTGCACTACTTTTTCAGAGAGTTCCACACAGAAGCACTTCCAACATAATAAGTGTTTTAAGGGCCAGGCAATGTGGAAATTTCTTTCATACCTTGTCACTTGTGCTATTTCAAACACATTATTTAAAAAATGGAGCAAATCATTTTAACCATATGACAAACTAGTGGTGCTGGAACTCAAGAAACTTGCATGCTCCTTTTCAAGTTCTTTTTGGGCATGGTTGAGGGATTCGAATATGATGACCTTGAGGCTCAATTCTTTACTCCATTGTAGGATGGAATTGGACATGGAAAGATCAAATGACAAATTTAGAATTGCAAGTATACATGTGATTTGAAGGCCGCAATAAAATGGGTTCTTGCTGCTCAAAAAGTTGCCTTGCAATGTTCAGGAAGAAAAAGAAGAACCCTACTATGCCCAGGGAGCCAAATAGGAACATTCTCAACCAGATAAGATTCCCTTTCAAGAAGCAGAAGGGTGCACACACTTCAGGGGCAGGCTCAGACATTCCCTCGCATGCTGCTGCTCGGCCCCCATCCAGATGATGGGCTTTTTGAAACTAAAGGATGTATTACTTTCTTGTACCCAAACCCAGCATTCATCATTCCCTTGAATAGCTGCATATACAATCACAGAATCAGACTGCAAGATTCACCAATTTCTGCCACAACACAAGGAGGTGAATCATGTTCACGTTTCCTTTGAGCAGACAACTTTACATTTTCATTTATTGAGTTCAATGGCTGGTACTCTTGGTCTCTTGTATTGGACTGTATCTACAGATGGCACTAAACTAGTCCTACTCAAAGAGATAGTTTGGAACAAGAACTTGACCTTAAACACAGAAAAACTCTGGCTTTAAGGGAGAACTTTTATCTTTGTATTTAGCTATTTGTCATTACCAGACCATAAAAATGCAGCTAGTTCTTCCCTCCCTTCTGCAGAAGATTGAGCTTGACTTCAAACCCATTCAAAATTTTGAAGCCTGCTTACCCTGTGATTATGACCTCATTTTGTAGAGAATGAAAGTAAGAGCTTGGCAGTGATACCCTGTGCCTTACTTAGCAAGTGATAGCCAATGTGGCAAGAATATTGTTGCCTCCCTGTTGTCAAGGCGGTTCTAAAATTGTGACTTTGGCCCATTAGGCAAAACCAATCATATTTGAAACACAGGGGTCATCAACACACTCATTTTTAAACCACCTCAGTGCTGTAGCAGAAACCCAGGCAGCCGTGATCCAAGAATTGAAAGTAGCTCATATTTGCTAAATTTGAGAAAAATCTCCTCTGGGGGTTGTAAACCACCTGGGTTGAGTCGCAGAGCAGCTTCCACTAGTTGACCTCTGAGCCACTGAGAGAGAACAACACCGCTTGTGGCCACACACTCCTTGTAGAGAGGGAGATAGGCAACTGTGACTTGCAACTGCACAGGAAGTTCTTGCAAGTGCAAAGGGGAACATCCCCTCTTCAGTACCCGCATGACATTCAAGTGGTGAGCTTGTCCTAACATTCGTCCTTTTACAAATGCCTCTTGAGACCATTCTTCCATCAAGAACGATCGTAATTCCAAGGTAATTGCTTCATCCTCTGACTTTGCAATGGTGTCAGCAATTCGATATGTGGCCTCTGCACTGTTCAAAAAATCAGCTTGAAGCAGGAAGGCTATGCCCCTGAGGGAGCCACCTGAGCGCTCACCTGCAGCCTGAATTTACACCATCATAAAACCTTAAGAATTGGGAGTAGTTATATACAAGAGAAGACACACACCTACATATTGAGACCATACTTTATATACACTGTACAACATGAAAGAGGCTCATTCATCAAATATATTTGACACTGAGAAAATCCTAACAAGAAGCAACACAATAGCCTTTGAGAACTCATCAAGTTGTCTGTAATGCCGCTAAAAAAAGAAAACAAGAAACACCTGTAGCAAAACTTAATCCTACAACAAGCCAAATACCTTAAGGATTTCAGCACTAAGTGTCTGAATTACATGGCGAGGAACGTGACTCAGAAGATACGCAACAACATTGACACAACTACTGGAAGCTGCTGCTGTAAGTGCCAAACACAGCTCCATATCTTTGCAACCTCTCTCCACAAACCATTGGACAACCTGCATCACCACCAACTTGCTTTCACATTCCATTCTGGGTTTGAAAACTTACTATACATACTTTCAGTTGTCAGTTTGGACAGGTTATTGAATAAGTACTCCCTGCTATGTACAATCAGCAAAAACCAGGGAACAAAATTGGATTCTTTGTGAGAATTCCCAATCATGATCACATGGTCTCAAATGCAACCCAAAAACAATTTTCACTCTATCCCCATCATGTAGACACAAGTATATCATCAATTGCATTTTTCAACAGCACTGTAGGAACAAAGTCAAATCAATCATCTGCTGACCTCCATGCAACCTCTTTCAGCTGCTCTCATGAGAGGTCCTAGAAAGGCCTCTGCATTTCCATCATCAACCAAGCACTCCATAGTCCCTATTTTGCAATAGTGTGATGCAAACCCTAGTGCCAAATCCACATCTAGCTCCACACCATTTCTTTGTGCAATCTGCAAAACAACCAGATTCCCCAAAGAATGAACAACTTTGAAAGGCTGAGACAAGAATATGTATGTATGTTCTTGTGCCTGCAGTAGCCATAAATGTCTCTGATTTCTCAAAGATTTGCAGCTGCTGGTGCAGTTGCAGTAAAAGACTGGCACAAAAATGAAAAGTCTTAACCAACAGTCCTGGGCCATTGCATCAAACTCATTTGACCATTACATGTTTGCCTCACATCATGAATGAGCATTTGCCTCACAACATCTTTGTTTGTATGTCACAAGATTCTCATGAATCAATCACACAACAAACCTGAGATGACTGCCTTTCCATTGTTTCCTTGAGTAATTTCATGATATAGAGTGGCCAGACCAAGTTATGTCTCCAGAGAGGCAAACCAGATGACTCCAATAATAAGAAAGGACAAGAGAAATGGCTTTGAGAATGGTGATTTTCAAGAGAACAATCAGAAAGAATTAGATGCAGTGTGTACAAGACCTGGAGAAGAATACGAACAAGCTCTGTACTTCCAAACCTTGCAGCTTCCAGAAAACATTGGTTTACATTGTCTGCACCTCCCTCAACAAGCAGGTCTAGCAGCCCTTGCATAGCACTTGCAGCCATTCCAGTTGCCCACCCTGGATCAATTGCACTGGAAAACAGAGTAAGTGGAAAGCATGCTGCATCAAATGCCTCAGTATAGTCCTTCTTTGTCAATCGAAACCCAGCAAGTTCCAAGAATTTCTTGAAGGCCATGAGTTGGAGTCGTGGCTCAATAGCTGAGCTATGAATAAGTGAAGTGGTCATATCACATGTTGCACCAGATTGTGATGCCTGTCCTCGTGAGTGGGAACCAATACATTTCAGTGCCCATTCTGTAAACCTTTGGACCTTGGCTGCTGCTTCAGCCTTCAATACTTCATCACCATTGCACTCCTGGAGCCTTTCACGCAACCTGCATATACATTCGCGATACAATGTGTTATTTCTATCAACATTTGGGGCAAAATCTGACATGTACAAGCGCATGTGAAGAGAAGTAATAACCTTTGGGCCATGACAGTTACAGTATCAGCAAGAGTCATGGTGCGGCTTCGACATGCTGACACGCATGAAGCCAAGAAGGAGGTCCGCAAAGCTGCTCGTGTGAAATCATGAGCCCCTGCCAATATTAGTTTCTCAATCAACTGTGATGCAGCTGCAAGTTCCTGTGTAGTGCTGGACATGACAATCACTTGATTGAAGTCAGTGTTTTATGATAATCTGCCTATCTGCATTAGAAGTACATACTTTTGCATATGAAATAACTGGTGCACCTGCAGCCACAAACATACTATTTGACAAAAAGCATCAATGGATTCTTGTAAGAAACAATTGTCACAATTGCCTGACTCCTATCCCAGGCACATGGGCACTAAGACTTACCTTAGAAACCATATGGAGTCTAGAGCAATGCATAATCCATCGTTCAGCCGCTGGGAATCTGCCAATGGAATGAAACTTTCAGCAAGAACCCAATCATGTGAACTCACTGCCAGTTGGAAGGATCTACCAATCTCAACATTATCTTGGTTTAAGACTATCAGGTCCTCCTCTTGTACAATCACACGATTGCTTTGCATTCTCTTAGTTGTCTCCCTTTTAATGGTTTGCACTCCAAGCCCAGATCTTCCATCAGAGCAGACTGATGCATGAATGTCGTACTCTGTTGACCTCTCACACATCACTGAGTTTTAATTTGGTCAAATGGCTGATTCTTCAAATAGTGGCACAGGAATTTGTAATGTGCTTCATCGAATGGTAGATAGCAGCTACGGAACAAGAAAATAAACCTAAGGATTAACTGAACATGGGTAACTATGGCCTTCAACACTAACATAGGTTTCAGAAATACACTGACACAAAGATACTGTGCAACTTGTGCACTGATTGCACTGGTGCACTACAAGCAAGGTAGACAATAACTTCAAGATCAAACACAAACTTCACTTAACAGTCATGCACATACATACTGCAACATAGATATGATTATCTAATCATATTAAGATAGGAAGCATACTGTTGCACACATCAACATGTTGAACAACTACTGATGATTCTACAAACTTACAGAGTACAACCTAGGACTCAAAGACCCTGCAAGGAAATTGAAAGGGATTTGGCAAGGGAAGTGAAGGGAAAAAATATGGTACCATTTGCAATGCCTGAAGTACTATCAACTCTATCATGTCCACTTGTGCTTGGCCTACATCCCAGAGCATGGTTATAGTTGCTATTCCCATGGTTCCCCCAAAACCTTAAATCACAGTCAGATGTACCCCTTACACTCCGTCTAACTTCATCCTCCTCCATAGGGCTGCTCACTTCAAGCTCCTCCATCCTCCTCCTTTCACATTTATACACCTCGTTTCTATGCTCCTCCAGGTGGTCAATTCACACAGTCATGGCAATCTTCAGTTAATATTGCTGAACCTAAGTTGATAGAGAAAGGCAACTTGTTCCCTGAATCACGGATCCATCCAAGCTTTCAATTGTGAGCTGCTGCTTCCAGGTAGTGAAAATGCTCATCAATCAAACACATCCTATTGCTCCTATCATTGGAACTTGTGTGTGTATTCAAGCTTTGACTCATCTGTTGACATAAACAACCATCAAGACAATTGTCAATAACAAATGACAACAATTTGGCTGGAGTCTTCAGGAGCATGAAGCAAAGCTGTTCAAAGGACTGAATTTACAAAACTTCAAAGAGAAGTCCAAGTAATAGAAAACTACAAAATACAGTCCACTCATTGTAGATTGCAAATCAAGCGCCAACTACTACTGATGAAAGAAGAATCACATTACCCTCATAAAAACACAAACAATATCACAACAATTGACTCAATGCACCACCTGAATAAACAACATATTCAGCGACAAAAACGCACACTATGCTCATCCGTTATCTATTGCATTATCCGTTAGCTCAAAGTGCAAATTCACAAAACCATTACACATTTAGCAAAACCAAACCACGACTAATAAATGCCCCTAGAATCCAAATTGCCGCAGATAAAAACACGTCCGCAGATTGTGCGACTAATCCAAGCTTTGCGAACAGCCGGGTGTCAAAGCTCGTGAGCAAAGAACAAGAGATCCAAGAGAGCTATATAATAATGCCAACGTCAAGAAGGAGATGAAGGAGAAGAAGACGAAAAAATGAGGAAAGAGAGAGGAGCGGGGGGGGAGGGGATGAGGGAGTAAGAAACAGACCCGAAGGGCGTCCGCCATGCCAATGCTCCGAGACGCAGTAGTAGAAGACGAGGAGCAAATATAAAAAACAAACAACAACAACCAGCCACACCACTTCAATGTACACCGTCTCGTCGCGTGGCTTGCTTGTTTGCTGCATGCGTTCGGAGATGCAGGGCTTCCCAAGGGGCACAGACATGTGACCTTTCAACAACCTCCATTTGGTCCCAACGGTCCCTTCATAATACCCATGTCTACCACCGGTAACTTAATACCATGATGCTCTTCTACTCAACTTGCAACCCCTGCTTCCTTTGCTCTTTCTGTTTGGACTCTGTACCAGTTTTGGGCCTAACCCTTTGCCTCTCGGTTTAGGGTTCGGGTTCGCGTTTGGTGGGTTAGAAAGTCTTCGCCAGTTGCTACGTACTCGGTAACCGGACATAACCATATTATACTAGAATGGAGATGCTCTCTCCACGGAGACCGGCTGTGGAATGCTCATCCAAACAACTAGGTTTAGGGTTCGGATTTGTGTTCAATAGGTTAGTTCTGTCTCTGGACCAGGTAGGTTAGTTTCGTCTCTGGATTGGGTTGGGCCTACATACTAGGTAACCGGACGTAACCAACATTCACGAGGACCGATATGCTCTCTCCACAGAGACAGAGCAGCTATGGAATGTTCATCCAAACAACTTGGGGGAACCATTAGGCTCATCAGAGCCTAGGGGTGGTACCTTAGCTGGGTTGCTAGTTGCTACAGACAAGGTAATCGTAAATAACCATCTCTTAGGGGAATAGAGATGCTCTCTCGCCATAGAGAGTGGTTATGGAATAGCAAAAAGGCCATGCTTGTGGCAAGCCTTGGCCGTTGATTTTCGTCCAATTGAGTGGAATATCTCATCTAAGTACTTGGAATCCCAAAAATCTTAGAAGCACACATAACAATATGCTAGGTGATTTCAAAGGTATCCTTCTATAAGGGTTTTTCAGCCACCCCAACAAACTCAAGGTCTAACAATCCATGCAATACTTGCCCTTGGTCTAAAAGTTCTCGAATATTGACCCTGGGTTTTAAAGTTTATGCATATTTGGCCTTGGGTTGTTCATAATTTTGTATATCAAATTTATGTATTCCTTAAAATATATTTCATATGTCGTCATCCATATTTGGCCCTTGGGTTGTTCACAATTTTGTATATCGTATTTATGTATTTTTAAAAATATATTTCATATGTCTTCATCCATATTTGGCCTTGGGTTGTTCACAATTTTATATATTGTATTTATGTATTTTTAAAACATATTTCATGTGTCTTCATCTATACTAGTGTGACCCGGGTGCCTTGCCACCCATGAATACGCTCCACCCCGGTTTTCCCATTTTTGAGGCCAATGAATGAAATTTACCTCACTTTTACAACCATTTCATGC
>Ga0116227_10003770_pt1 | contig 33431 bp, 26 predicted proteins | sample S1TSphgellanicum_FD_89693 | JGI IMG/M metagenome (GOLD analysis project Ga0116227, IMG submission 89693) | Host-associated microbial communities from peat moss isolated from Minnesota, USA - S1T2_Fb - Sphagnum magellanicum MG | ecosystem: Host-associated > Plants > Peat moss > Unclassified... | reverse complement strand
GTCCTAGCAACTGGTCCCCGTTCACTACAGGGTTAACATGTTTTACCATGATTTCATATAGTGAATCTGTCCTAGTTCACTCAAAATCCTAGTGAAATACAAGGTGAACTTGGCCACATCTCCTAGTAGTGCACATTTAGTTGTAACTTAGTTGTAAAATTAATCAATTTAATTGACTATTAGTTGCAAACAAGTTACAAGTTCTAGATGTTATGGACCTTTATTTAATTGTACACATGGCATGATCATAAGCATTGATGTTGTACGCCAATTACAAAATGGTTGTTCATTCAACGCTAAAGGTACACCAATTGCAACACAATTGAAATTAACCACTTCGTTGCAACTTGTAATCATGGTCAAACTATAATTGACTATCACCATATATATTTTGTGTACATATGTGCATATAGAATCCAAGTTGCAACTAATGTGTAATTAAATTAAAACTATGAAATATTTGGATGTGGCATTTTAATTATTAATTCGTTGTATTTCCATATTATAGTTGTACCTTAATTGCATAGTAGTTTCTATGACGATCTAATTGCATGCTAGTCTAGTTTCCATGGACACGATTTCTCATAGTGGTAATTAGGTTATAAGCATAGGCTGGTAGGTAGGTAGGCATGTAAGTGGGTAAGGAGGAGGGTTAGGTAATTATGTAGGTAGGTTGTAGGATGGCATGTAGGTAATATTTAAAAACTACCTAAGTATGTAGGTATATTGTAAATCATGGTAGATACATAGGATGCCCCATTTGATTGTAATAACATTGGCCATTTTGACTAAATGTCCTACTTGACTAAAAATGGATCATTGATCATTTTGACTAAAGGTGTCATTTGTGTTTGTTCATCTTGACTTGATATTCCATTTGACTAAACGTCATTGGCCATTTTGACCAAGTGGCCAATCTTTTTGTCAATTTGATTATATGTCCAAGTTGACAAATAATCTCTATCCAAAGCTTACCATTTATTTTTACAAGTCACACCATTATGAAAAAATGAAAATCAACATGCATCATGTATGACTTCCATTATCTTGTCCTATTTTAAAATAATTAAATCCATATAAAAATGAACATCAACAACATCCATGCTTGAAAGTAAATCCTATTTTTTGGCCTCAATGAACATTATAATTTCCACATGGTCCTAGTTGGGTTGTATTGATCTTCTTTCATTGTTTGTGTCTTGCATTAAATTTGACGTACTATTGCATATTGGTGTTGGTTATTTCCCCTTATTGAATCTCCTCCACTACAACAAAAGTGTCCTTGTATACCAAGCGATTTCACTAGATTTTGAGTGAATTCATTAGTTGTAATGAATGGGACCTAATGGGGAAATAATGAATTCATTAATATAGTGAACAAAGACTAATGAATTGCACCCACATTTTATAGTAGTGCTCATACATCAAATGTTTCTATTTGTGTCCACATCTACAATTTGAATTTGGTCTTCCCATGGGACATTGATCCACATGATGTTCATTTGAAAATTGATTTTCATAATCTTTGCAATTTAGTTTGTAAATGAACAAAAAACAATAAAAATGCAATGATAAAACAAAGAATGTTTTGTTGTGAGTTCTTGCACATTACGGGTGAATTTGTTACATGTTCCTTAGCTTATTAGATGATATTGAAAGAAATACCCTTTTGAACCTTGAAAATTACCAAGTTATGAGTCCTATTGAATTGTGGGTTCATTTCCACAAATATGGGTTCCCATTGAAGAGTTATAAATGATACAAATTGTAGCCTTTAAAAACATATTTTCAACATTATATTACACATTTCAATTGAAACTCATTTTATTTTTATTTTATGAGTTTTAGTGGTTGGAAACCAAATTGTCACTTTGAATCCCAACCATTTTTTGGCCATAATCTAATCTATAGATCTTCAAATGGAGAACGTAAACTCACTTTTAATATCTACATTTCAAGACTTTAAAATCAATGGCATAAATGAAATTTAGGTTGGACAAGGTTTGCTATTTATAATTATGTCTCAAAGATTTGAAACATTTAAAAATTTCCAACTATCAAAACAATTCACATTTTGAATTGCATGAAACTAATTTTCTTTGCATTCTTTCACATTTGTAGGAATGTGTGTGAGTCCTAAGACATTTTCCTAACTTGCATCTTCTCTTATGTAATGAGTCTTAGTTGCAAGCCCAAGGTTAAGTCATGACAATTTTCTTGAAAGCATTTGTCAATCTAAAAATGGCGTTAACCAATTAATTATGACAATTACAATTATATCATAACAAAAATGTTGTTAAATTCAATAGAAAATGATATTAAATGACAAAGAATTACAAATAGTTTATTAATGTTTTGTGTACTTAAAACAACATAATTAACACCATAATTCACCATAGTGCACATAAGAGAAAATTGATTGAAATATGACATGCTTGCATTGAATGAATCAAAATTGGTGAACAAAAACACTTTTTGGTGTTTTTTGAATTCACATTTAGGAGCCATGCGGCACAATAATTAATAACAAAGAACAAGTTGCACCAACAAAAAGAAGAAAAATTCAAAAAAAAATTAAGATATCATTTAACACAATAAATTTGTAATAGTGACAATGATGATGTCATTGTTAAAATAATCAACCATTACTTGTAGCTTTAATGTAAGACCAAGATTTGAATACAAAATTTTGAAATCATGATGACAAATTAACATCCCAAATAACATTGCTCTAACACTACATGCCAATGAGAATAAATAGTAAACACCTATGTTAAGTGTGAACAAGGGATATGTGTACCCATAATAATTTTAATGGAACACCAAGTTTTGGATACAAAATCTTAAAATCATGATGATAAACTAATAACCCACTTAACATTGCTTTAATAATACTTGCTAAAATATACGACAATTATGATCCATGGCAAACACCTTAGTTTGTTGGGTGTGAACATAGGGTACATTTTTAAAACTTATGACTTATGTAACGATGTTACCACAAGATGTACACAAATTTTAATTCAAATCCATTGGTAAAAACCAAGTGAGAATCATAAATTAAATGTTGTGGTCTATTTGGAAAAGTTATAATAATTCTATCAACATTTATATTTGCTAGATGAAATATAGTGAAATTTATGTTGGTTTGGGGGTAATAAACTGGTTTTGGGTTAATATACATGTATTTGCACTATTAGACAAGCATATAAGACCATGTCAAAAATGGTGACCACAAACAATTTTAGAAATAAAAATTTCATGTGATCAATTAAAAGGTTCAACATACATAAAAAAATGTGTCATTTTTTTCTTTTGGGTTTCGAGGGGAAGGATTTTTTATTTTATGGCTATTCCCATCTTGTTTTGAAAAAAATGACACATAATTCCTTGATTTTTTAACTACTTAACACACTAGTTTAGGTTGACATACCTATTAAGTTAACCTATATATGTAGGCTACTTAGTAAAAACCTACTTCGTAATATAGGCTACCTTGTATATTATTTAATTAAACCTAAGAAATTTACTACATCTAGTATGTTTAAATATGCCTAGAATAGATTACCCTATTAACATGTTAACCTAAATAGGCTTGCTTAAGTCTTAATTTTAAGTTTTTTGCCAAGTCACCTAGGTAGCCTCATTATAAATTATTTTATCAAGTTTGTGACCACCTCAAGTTTGTGCAACTAGATGCAACATAAAGATCCTAGGTTAATTTACTTTTTAGCCTAAGAATGCTTTAAGTTAACCTAGGCCAAGTCAATAAGTAGTATAAGTTGACAAATTAATTCATCTTAAGTCAACTCAGGGAGTTTTAGGTCTAGGCTAGCTTGGTAGGTAATAAGTAGGTTGACCTAAGTCAACCTAGGGTGGCCAAGGTTAATTCAAGGCTAAAAATTTTGAACTTTATAATTTTGTGTTAAATATAATTAGTACAACAAAATGTGGTAGTGTAATGGACAAGGATTTGAACCCCAAAGTGAAGGTGAAGGGTTCAAATTCTCACTTTCACAACCTACAAAACTTAGATCATTTGGCTTAGGTTAGGTAACCTAGTTTAAGCTTCTTGGGCTAGAAGTCACATGTTTGTTTTTAATCTAGGCCACCTAGCCTAGGTTAGGTAACCTAGGTTGCCTAGATAGGTAACTAACTTAGTTAAGTTAAACTAGGTTGACTTTTGGCTACATTAGCCACATGGGTTAAACTAGGTTGATTTTTGGTCATGTGTAATAATTCATAACATGTTTATAGATTTTTGACACATGTCATCCATCCATCAAAGCGTCTTTTGTAACATTTTGTTGAATAAAATGATTAAGTTGCGATGGCATGCACTTTACACATCATACCAAGGTTAATGATGATATGGAATATTATTATTATTATTATATTTAAAAATTAGTCATTAAAGCAACTGGGCTTTGCAACTAAACATTCCATGCAACTAAATTGGTGAAAATACATGTGTTTAGCAATTCACTAGTCATTAGTTGCATATGTCCTTCCTAATTAGTGTGTAGTTGTAAAGGCTAGTCATAGAACCCAAAATGTGTTATTGTGATAAGCTATTGGATTTATCTAGAAGGGTGACTTTATCATTACATACACATGGAAGGTATGTCAAGATGGCATTTTGGGAGCAAAAGAAACAAAAATTAGAAGGAAGCATGAAAGGATTATGGCCAATATGTGTTTAAAGATCTTGCTAGAAATAAAAAGTTGCAATAGAAAAAACCTAATTTACTTACGTGGTGTATAATGCATTGTTGAGACATCGTGCCAATCTCCAAACATGTTGTTAAATGATTGTGTGGGATACTCTAGGAGATAATTAAATTTGGTTAGATATGATTGTGCATTGATATATGATGGAACACATGTGAAAGAAGAGGTTTTGGGAAATGAAGGGTTTTTGAAATCTTTGCAACTTTTACACATGTGAAATTGCTAATGACTTTATTATTGATGCCACAAATAAAGGGAATGCATCTTGGTACCTTAGCCATAGCCATCTACCCAATTGCAATATTGAAAAAAGGTTTTAACCCTTCCCTTTCAATGTTGCTCAAACCTATGAAAATCAAATGATTACACTGTCTATTAGCTCTTTTTTTTTGTTTCTCCAATAAATGAATGTGTAAGATGCTACTAGTGCCACTTAAAGATGAAATGTACATGGTACATTTGATATCACGTGCACCCATGTATTATATTTTTGAAAGTTTAAAATGAAGTTTTGGGTAGAGGTTGAGAATATTACTTTGCAATTTCACATATAAATTATTTAAAATTTATACCGAGGATTGCTTATAATGAATGTCTTGCTTATTTTTCTATGTTGTCAAGATAATATGACATTATGTGATACATGGATTTCTAAGTAAAGTTGTTGCTCTTTGAAATAAGTTCATGATTTGCCATTTAAAAGTTGAAATTTGAAAAGGTGGTTTAAAATTTATACTTTAATTACAAAGCCATCTGATTTGGTATGTACATGATGTTAAAGGGTGGAATGTTATGGGGAAGCTTCGAATGGAATAATTACTAAAATATGTGTCATATTCTTTTTGTTGATACAATTAGTTTGTGAAGGCCACATTCATTTGAAGTCCAATAATTATCTTGATAGATATCCAACTATCAAATTCCACTTTCAAATCAACATGAATTGTGTCAACAAGGTTGTAAGCAACCATAACTTGATTTCAGTGATATGGAGTTCAAGGGGATGATTTGGGTATTGGAAATAATTGAATGAGAGGAATATTGTTTGAGTCCTTTTGATTCCATGGCTTCAATCTTGGAGTTTTAAGCTGTGTGTTTGATCATATGATCCTAATCTGTCCCACGATAGCTTAGGAGTCTTCCTACATTGAAACATGTTTAACAAATTGCATGTTGAAAAATTGATGCATAGTTGTTACATTTGGGTTGAAGGGTTTTCTCTTGTTTGTAGCCATTGGCATGGGGATCAAACTCATCCTTGGAAATTTTCTTGGCATTGCAATTACTTAAAATGTATGATTTTCATTCAAACTTATTCTCAAGATAAATAAGAATTCAACATTTTGATCTTTCCGGAACCAATAAAAATAATAGTGTAAGCATGTAATCAAATGATGGGTTTTTACTATCTTGCGATGTGCATGTGGGCTAACAAAAATGGCTAATTGAAAAAATAAACAATGAGAGGGTGAATCCACTAGGAAGAAACTTGTTAAACAAAAAGACTAAAGAACAAAAGAGATAAACAAACAAAATGTAGAGCTCTTAGGAGAGAAAGGCTTTTACATGCTATAGAAAATCATGTACACAAAACATATAAAAGATATATACAGAGGTCCACATCTCAACTTGAAGGAAAAATTGCTCCTATTTTTGCATGACCTCACTTGTCAAAATGGTTATGGTTATCAACATCTTGCCTTGTAGAAAGTTTTGAAGCAACCAATTCTAATGGATGTCCTACCAAATGTAATAGTGCACTCCACTAAATATGAAACTACTTTGGAGGTTGTAAACAATCTTAGAGGAGGTTGGTAAGGCATTAAAGATTGTCATTCAATTGATGATATATGTGCTAGAAATGTTGTATGTAGTATGGTTGTTTTAGGAAACACATAGAATATTAATGCAATTGGTAACTTGCTACACTACACCAAAACATGGTTTTCATGACTAAGACAACTTGCAACTATTGTCCAAGTATAATCATGTAGTCATATTTGGACTTCAATCGTTGTCATTATTTTGACTACAACCATTATTAAGACTACATGACTATAAATATGACTATAGGTAATTATATAATTATAAATTATGACTAGACAATTAATAATCATGTTGAATATAGTTGATGTTGTTTCACCAACTATAAAAGAATTAAATAAATATGAAAATGTAACTAAGTTTAATACAAATTGGTCTACATTTAACCTAGGTTTGGTTTTGGTTTAATTTACTTTAATTAACCTCTAGATTTTATTTGATTGAATTTGAACCTCTAGGTTTAACATCCTTAATTTATTTTATAAAATTAACTTCTGTTAAATTTAATTTATAAGTTTAATTTAAGTAACCTTGTTTAGTCTATGTATATTTGTTTAACTTAAGTTAACAAATAATTTAATCTTGTCCTAATTATTTTTAGGTAATCCAATCCAATGAAAATGAACTAAAATAGACTAAATTAACAAAGTTTGGCCTAAATATCATGAATTAACCAAATTTAACCAAATTTTGACTACATTAGTTTAAATATCGAAATTTTACCAAATTTTGTCAAAATAATTTAATTTTGCCAAAATTTGCCAAGTTTAACCCAATTTGCTTCAAATAAGTTATTTTAGCCAAGTTTAACTAAAATAACTTACTTTTGCCAAATTTAGCCTACGATAATTTAATTTAGCAAATTATAATTTAATTTAAACAAATTTAACTTAATATAGCCAATTATATTTTAGTTTAACCAAATTTGACCCAAATGCCCTACTTTTGCTAAGTTTAACATAATATAACCTAATTTAGCCAAATATAGTTTAGTATAGCCAAGTTTAGTCAAATATAACCAAATATAGCTTAGTTTAGCTTGGTTTAACCAAATTTTACTTAAATAACCTACTTTGTCAATTTTAGCTTAATATAGCCTTATTTAGCCAAGTATACTTTACTATAGTTAAGTTTAGCCTAATATAGCCAAGTATAGCCAAATATAACTTAGTTTAGCCAATTTAAACCATAAATACTATGTGTCATTAACCACTAGTAGACTTGAAATATTCAAACGTGTACTAATTTTCAATCAAGTACCCAAAACATACTCAAGAATTCACTGGGTGGGCCTAACATGCATCAATCCAAATTATGATCCTCAAGATCCTGAAAGTTCCAAAGACATTATTGAATATCACTATTATGTTTATGATGACAAAAATCATGATAATATATTCATCCAACATTGATTAAATTGCATTAGAATTAGCTATTAGATATAAGAATACAAATGCCTATTAAACATATAGTGTGGTTAGATGGATGCACATCCTAGTTCAAATGTGCCCATGCATGGTTCCATATTGCTCAGTATTAAGCATACACTAAATATGCCAACTTGCCTAATAGTTGTGTGATGTTTTGGAATTATTTTGGCACATGCCATGGGAAAGGCCAATGGGAAGGGGTTGATGCACATTTGAAGAGGTAGTTAAAGAATGAACAAGGGAAATCGAATGGTACACCTTTGAAGAATGCAGTGGATGTTGTTAAATTTCATAAGAGAACATGAACAAGCCTCATGTAGCATATGCTAAGGCAAAGTTGCTAGTCATGAGGTATTTACATCTTGTGAAATTTGGTGATGTTGATCACAAGAGACCATATGATTGTAGAACAATTGAAAGAGTAGAAAGAGACATTCCATTCGAAGCATTAACCATTCAAATAACACCCTTATACCTTGTAAAAACCTCTTTGCTTTTGTAAGTTTTACATCAATGGTGGGGATGGGCCTTGTGCAAGTGTGCCCAACATATGTCACCAATTATAAACTTGTTTGCTTGGAACCTTGCAAGGTTGATGATTATTTGTATGATAACCATGACACACAAGAATTAGAACATGATGGAAATGGTGAAGATATAGTTGCAACATTAATGGTGGGAGACCATTTTGTTGTTAAAGCTGAAGCTGGGAATTTCGAAAATGCCATGTTTTGGATCCTTGTTTGCATAAAGATGTTGCATGGGGTGATTGACAACTCAATGGTTGACTTCTATGGGCAAGAGGTTTTCCAAGGTGACCAAATTGTCAAAGGGAAATAATATAAGCAACAAGGCAAAAGTAAATACTCATATGTATTGATAAATGGTGGAGAAGCATACATATACTCACATTTGGTGTGTGTAACAAAATTTAGTTTGCCATAGTGTTCACATAGGTCTAAAAGGCAAATAAAATAATATACAAATTATTTTATGAAGATTACACCAATGTCCTCACTACAACCATCTCTTTAGAAGTAGAAGATGATGAAGAATGAATGATGTACGGTACTTTCCAAATTCTTACGTCTTTCCTAAAGTTCATCTTTTATTTCAATGTTAACTTGCTTTGGAAATAAAGTACCACTCGCGGGTGTAGGTACATGTTGGCTAATAATATGGTGTTCATGGCATAATTTTGCAGTTTTTCCAAATTTTTAGGCCAATGTGGCTTGCAGCCTAAGGATTATTTCAAGGCACAACTAGGGAACTTCTTCAATGCAATCATAAGATCCATGGATTACAATTGATCACAACTTTCAAATCTTCTACAAATTCCCAATAGTGTAATCACAAGCTCAATAATAACAATGACTTAATAATAATCACCAAGGAGCAATTGCATAATCCATCCCAACATCTAAATCTACAACCTTGCCCTCTTCATCAACAAAATCAATATAGTTAACTTAGTTTGCGGCAACTTACACACATATTTTATTTTCATACTAGAAGGAAAACAAGTATTTTCGATTAGTTTTTGTTCCTAAATTTTGGTCACAAGCAACATTTACAACTAATTAAAATTGCCTTAATTGTTTTGGATAAGTCGCATGCAACATTAATCCCAAGCAACAAAGGGTATTGAATGAAAAAAAATCAATAAATACAAATTCATCCTTTGACTCTATTATATACATATTGTCACATGTGACTAAGATGCATCTATTTTGGTCACTACTGAGAGCAAATGATGTGTTGCCATATGTCTCAATATTTAATTATTTAAAATATAAATATTATTATTATTTTGAAATAATTTGAAATATTCAATTCAAATGTTTGGATGATTTTATGTTGTGATACATGGCCCAATGTAAATATGCCATGTGGCATTTAAAAATGACTTTAATACAAAATATTAATATTAGGTTGGTAGGTACATAAGTAGGTGCTCGCAAATTTAGGTTATGTATACCTATTTACCTATTTAGATAGAAAGGTAGGTAGGTAGGTAAGTAGGTAGTTTTTTTTTTGTTTTGGGTTAAGCCTTTTGAATAGCTCATCTCGTTTACACAAATTTCTTGATGTGAAATTGGATGACCACAACCCTTGTTTGTATAAAATTCAAAAGAGGAATGGAAAACAAACAATATGGGATAAGTTTTGAAATTACAACTTCCTCACAAATTAAATTGCAACCCCACAAAAAATTTCATGCCTTTTGTTCATACTTTTTAGATTTATAAACAATTTAACTACATGCCTCACTAGATAATAAGATAACCATTTAATTAATAATGATTAAATTTAACATATATTTAAAATATTAATTATACACTACAAATATTAAGTATTCATTATCAACTACTTAAATAACTACTAAAATTTTAATATTTAACTTACTAACTATCAAATGATTCACAAGTTGTTAACACATAACACATACATAAATAAATAATTAAAATATTAAAATATTTCCTTACTTTTAAAAATCTAGTCAAATTATAGATAATGTAATTGATGTAAAAATAATTTGATTACTATAATAAATAAATATTTATAATATTTATTTTCAAATTATAAATAATGAGCCAACAATTTTTATTACAACAAAATTCTTACATAAATTATTTATTTAAAAATAATATTAGATTCATTACAATTATTATTATTATATAATTACATTTATTACTATAAAAAATTTACTGGTAAAGTAAATTTTTTTTCTTGGTAGTTATTAACAATAAATACAATAAGTTTCCGAAAATAAATTAAAATTTCTAATTATTATAAAATTACTATAAAAAATATTTATCATATATTCAAAATTACATAATTTTACAAACAATTGTATAATAATTCTTGCAATTACAATCATTACAATAATTATTCAGCATAACCTATAGCTAATAAATATAATGATTTATAATTATCTATGAAAGTGATATTATGGACAAATAGTTACAAGAAATAAATATTTCAATTTATTATATTACAATCCATGTTGTTGTGGTCATAACATTAATTATTTTGATTAAATTATGATTATTCTAGAAACTTAAATAAAATTTAATTTTATAAATTAGAAATGATAGATTATGAATAATTAAGTTCAATTGTAAATTAATTACGCAAGTATCGTAATTCCAACTATAAAAATAAAATAAAAATGCAATGATTTTATGTTACCCCATAGAATAGAAATTATTAATATAAGATTTTATGTTTTTATATTAACAATTTACTGTAAATACAATTTAATGAGTAATATAGACGACTATTTATTGTATTTTAAAAATAAAATAAAAAACTTTGTTCATTATTTAAAGATTATTATAAAATTTTCAAATAAAATTTTAATTATAGGACATAACTTTTCAATTATGGAAATAACTAGTTAATAATTATTTATTTACTTATTTATATTTTGTAAACAAATAAATTAATACAATAACTGAAATGTTCAATATTTAATAATTATCAATTATTAATTATAAATATTAAGTAGTAAAAAAAAATTCTAATAATGAAATAATTTTTTTGCTTATGTGAATTATTTTATTATAATTATTCCCATTACTTTTTCATTTTTTAGTTAAGAATAAATATAAATATAAATATTTATTTTTAAAATGAAAATAGTTGAATTATTATTTTAGCCAGTTGGTAGCCAAGGTTAATTATTTTATTATCATTATATATATTGTTATGTCAAGTGATAAAACTATGATGATTTATTATAATTAGTGTTTTTAAATTCAATAAATAAAAAATCAAGTCTTAATAAGTACATGAGTCCTTCGAAAAGAATTTAATATTAATTTAATAATGTATTAGAATTTTTAAATAATTAGGTCATAGATTTTTAATAATTATGTATAATAATTAGATATATAATTTTAATTATTGGAATGAATAATTAATTTAAGCTAATTATTTGGTATTTTATTTTATTATTATGTCAAGTTTTATAGTTGTTGTAAAATTTAAGTATCTAGTTATTATAGTAATAATAATAATTTCAGTAGGTGTAATGGTTCGAATTTTAATAATTATATATATATATTTCTTCATATTAATATCATCGTCCTTATCATTATGTAATAAAATGATATCATTAAAAAAAAATTGAAGATAATTTGAGATTTAATTTTAAAGATTATATGTATTAATAAATTTATAGTAATGTAATACAAGTAATCATAAATGTCATTTTTAATCATTTAAAAATATATAATAAAATAACTTGGATAAACTTGTAATATGGGCACAATATATTTAGTAAACATCTTATGTAAAATTTTAATATACTCAAAATATACATCTAGTGTAACCATAATATCAAGGTCATTTATTCTAATAATAATATGTAATATGGTCATTCATATACATTCAAAAAATATATTTGAAAATCTTAATATATCCAATTATGTTCGTTAAAATAAATAAAATATACCTTTCTATTTTTGTAGGGCTACAACTAAATTGGTCACATTTGCAAGTAATGGGATATAAGTTGTTCCTCTTGGTTGAAATCTAAACAAAATGTTGTTCACATGGAAGGATAAAAAGCAAAATAGTCACAAACTAATTGTAATGTTGTCGCAAATATGACAAACACGATAAATAGTTGCAAAAATGTCCAAAGGGACTACAAATGACTAATAACACGCTAGGATCTTCACCACCATGTCCCATGCTTTGGTTGAAATTATATTGATTGTGTTTCTATGACTAAAGGGACAATGAATTTGAAGGCAAAATAGAGCATGCTAGTGAAGACATATTTTTTGTACAATTAGATCATATGTGAAAGTTGATGCATCTACAACAACTTGTTCTTTTTATTATGCAATTGGGAAATTTTTGCAACAAATATTCAATTTATATTGTTTAAATTAACATTGAATGAACGTCACAAAGTCTTAGATGAATGTCATGATAAACATCAAAAAGTTTTTGAAACATTGTTTAAAAAGTCTCAATGAGTTTATATGAACACACCTATTTTGCAATTAGGTTATCTACCATCCTAATCTTTTTGCTACCATAAGGATGGTTTTTATTTATAGTTTCTATCTTCTCTCTTGCAACATCAGTTCATGTGGTCTATGGAGGTTTAACAAGGTTTAGGTGTGTGGGATTCTTTCAACATTTCTTCACCTCTTTGACTCCTTTATTTGACCTTATATTCGTAAGCATTGTAAGTTCTTCAATTGTTACATCATTTAAAACTAGTTTAGGTTGAATAAAATTCTGAACATAACTCCCATGTTCTACAAAAAGTAAAGGAAACTTTAGTCCATTTATGTTAGAGTTGGAACATGCATGAATGGATGGAACATGGGGTTCCAATGGTGAAATCGCATCTGGTTGCAATGATTCTACAATATCCATCTCGGCCCCAATGGCTACCTCTCCAACATCTTCATTATGCATGCCATCATTCCCCAACTTCACTCTCACTAGAATCAAAAACTTTGGACTCTCTTGGTAAAAATGACCGTGGCAAGAAATGCACAAGACCAAGTTGTGAATCTGTATAAAAATCAAAAGAAATTGATTGGTTGATGAATTCATCTTCATTTTCGTCAAGTTTTTCCACTTAGACCTTCGAGACATTCACCTTTTTTATTATAATGTCCGATCTATGTTTCCTTCTTTTGTCTTCTAGCATTGGATGGACATTGTAATCAAAAATTGTAACCACATTCACTTTCCTACTAGTTGCAACTTTCAATCTTGCAATATTTAGAGCACAACTCAATTTGAATGAGCTAGTAATCTCACCACCCCATGACACTAGTAGAAAACCCCATTTTTCAACTTGTCTTAGGTGATTAAATGTTTCTTTTGTGACTATTTTTTATCAAAAATAATTTCAAAAAAAAATTAATGGTATAAGCAACTCTTCAATCTAATGAGTTTTGACCCTTCAAATCACTCTTTGAAGATTTGGAAGTCCATTAAAACTCTAATTCCCAAAATGGGAGCCCATTTGGGAGTGTGGGCTCATTCCTTCACACTTTCTCACATTCTTGGGAGTGTGAATGTGACTCCCAGGTTGCACTTTTGGCCCGCACTTTTCCTAGCCCTTGCTTTGGTCATGAGCCCAAAACTAAGGTCGTGACACATGTAATGTTGCACATTGCCTGTAATTAGGTTTTTTTGTTCATTTTCTACCATAGGGCTTCCATGTTGGGAAGGGGTGTTTTCTGAATCCACACCTCCTTTATTATAGATGTTGAAGATATGTTTGCACCATACCAATTTGAACTTGATGCACTAACACCATAACTGCAAGATGAAGATCTAATAGTTTAATGAAGACTTCATATGAGTTGCCACCAAATGGACCCTCTGGATTTGCTACAAGGCCAATTACAAAATACACATAGATTATGTGTTAAAGACTTGGCAACCTTCTTAAAATTGGCAAAACATTCACATGATTCTGGATGACGATTTTCAAGATTTACATAACAAATTTCATGACTTATTCAAAAGGCAAAAGAATAGTAAAAGGATTGCATTTCCTCAGTAATATTAGGACCCGTGTATTATGTTTAGAAACATACCTAGGCTTTCATCTACCATTATACACTTTGTCACAAAAAAATAAAACAATTTAAAAACATATGAATGAGGAATACATTTATAATTAAAAAACCTTCACTATAAGGGTTGTACCAATTGGTACAAACTAAGAATGGAAAATCACAAAGGTGGGAGAATATGCACTACACATTGCAAATGATTACTTTGTAATGTAGTTTTAGATGAACTATTGATTTATCTTCCACAACAAACTTGTCATGAACTTAACATTAATGAAAAACCAACTTGCATCAAATTCCCAATTTGACTACATTTATACATTTAAAGACCTTGCTTCGGAGAAAGAGACCAAGATGTTCCAAATATCTACATGCACAAGACTCAAGTCCAAAATTCCAAGACTAGTGTTGGGACTTGTGCTAAACAATATAGGACTATGTCGAGATTATGTCAATGCTTTTAGGACTTGTGAAGGCATTAGAACAAGGACTAATGTCCTACAACCACCACTTATATGACTCGCACAAAGAATTTTAGGACTTGTTAAGAGGTGGCAAAATAAGACATGATTACATGTGAAAAATTTCAAGACTAGTTAGGAGGTGACAAAACATTGCAAGATTACATGACAAGACATTTAGGACTTGTCAAGGAATTAGAGAAAGGAGGAAACTCCTCCACCAACCTACTAGACTCACATGAAGAGTGTCATGACTTGTTTAAAAAGTGACAAAACACTACATAACTATGGCATGAAAACTTTTAGGATTCATAGGACTACGTCAAGATTTTTAGGGTTTGTTTTCATAGAAAAATTATTTGTAAAATAGAGCTCTAAGAACATGCACAACACTCTTGTTTTCAAGATTCATAGGGCTATGTCAAAAATGATTTTTGTCTTCACAAAATTAAATAACCTTTTGTTGTAATTCAACATGATCTTCCCACAACACATTAAAAAAATGATCCCTTTTGGTCCAAAGGAATGTTCAATCATTGCATAGGAAGAACATTCACAACTATGTTTTTAATTATTTTTTCAAGTATGAGAAATTGGGAAATCAACTAGCAAAACACAAAGTTTAATTCAAGATTTATGTTTTTTACTTCTAAATTGAAACCATGAAATGAAAATACTTATAAAGTTTTGAAGCTACTTCAACGACTTGCATCAACCATTGCTTTCAATGTTCCTTTTCCTCTTGTAATTTGGATAGTGAATAGGCAGCATTAGGACAAAATCTATATGACACCAACCAATTAGTGTCAAACCCTTTCCCACAATGGCCAATAACACATTTCCATGAATCCTTGCAATGCCATTCTATACAAGAAGGGTGATATGTGTGCCCATAACTAGCGATACAAATGAAACTAAAAAGCACAATTAGTCGCTTTCATTTCTTCCAAGTCTATTGCATATCTTTTGCAATGTTAAGCATACTTGGCCCAATCAAAGTCCAAGTCTTTGAGCCAATTGACAATTTGGACCCACTTTTTTGTCAAAATTGTACCCATTCTTGGATTGTTTAGAATCAAACATGTCCTCAATCTCCCATTGTTGAACTAGATTAGATGTAAGGCTCAAAACATCAAGTCCACTAGTGTTTATCTCTCATGAACAAACCAGTTTAAGTCATGCAAATGTTTAGTCATCTTCTTTCACTATAATTGATGAAAGCTAAAAACCAACACCCTCAAAATTAACTAATTTCTACAATTTCTTACATCACTTGGACACACTCACTATCAAGTGCAATCACAACTCAATTGTTAAATAACTTGAAAATGAATGTGCGACAATCTTTTAGAATATTGTAACATGCTTAATAACAAATACAATCACAATCCAACTTTGAAAAAAAACCCCTTGCACATTAACTTACAACAATCTTTTGCAACATTAACACATTCATTATCAAATACAACAACAACCAAACTTTGAGGTTGGAATAAAAGCAAAACGCCCCCTAGACACATCCCCACCATGCAACATTGGAATCAAGAACTTTGCTTCCCCCCTTAATCCTTTCTTTATTTTCATTAGAAAGTATTTAAAACTTGGATTTAGTGCAAGGACTTTGTAAGGACTTTTAAAGAAAATTCTTGAAAAACATACGAATTGTAATTATGTTCTTCATCATAGTTCTAATTTTGTTTTAGGATCCAATACAAGTGACTTCAAGTTTTTGTGGTTGCTAAGATTTAATTTAAACACATTAGCCTAGACAACATTAATAGTTGCCAAAATTTTCACTCAAAAATTTGACTAAATAATATGAACTACTACAAATTTGAACAAATGTAAATTCTTGTTTCTCCAAAAAAAATTTACATTTCCTACCACTAGGCAAAACTTTTTCAACAACATAAGGCTAGTTGCATTTTCCATAGCAAAAAAAAAAAAGGGTAATGAAAGAGAACCTTAAATTAAAATTTGATGACAACTACATGGCAAGTTTTAAACCATCCTCAAAGGCTAGATTGGCACCTTGTCCCAATGTCAGTGTCACAACATGAACCGCATTTGCACACATGGACAACTTCAATTTTGATTTCAAAATCTTGGCAATCTCCACATCAATAGATTAGGTATTGCTTCAATTAGCCACATTCAAATACATGGATTATTTTGAAACATCCATCATCATGCTTAATTAACTATTGATGGAATGATATTATGATGTGTATTGTAATTTTATATTCTTGCCCTCTCCTAATGTCAACTGCTACCACAAGCCCTTTCTAGCAACTAAAAACAACCACATTCATGACAATTATATGCATTAGTAGAACATGATGTATTTTAATAGCTCAAAGGGACCCTGTGAATAAAATTGATGTCTAATGAATTTAATTACAAGAAGAACTAAGGTCATTCAAAATCAATTGTACCTCTAGGGAGAACTACTTGTCCATAATCCCATTCTTCTAGTATAGGGGAATCAAACACCTTTTTCTTTAATATCAGCTTTGCATCTTTAGCATGTGATCATATCCATAACTCTTAGGTGCTACATTGTTTGAGAGCTTAAAATCTAATTACCAAAAGATGAATAGTAGAAAGGGAGAGTTATTAGGAAGGATAAATTCATTAAAGTGATGGAAGCTTAGGAATGAAACAACAATCAAGCTTAAAACCCAACCTCAAAAATTTTAAGAACATGATCCTAGCCTTCAAACTCTTGCCTCAATCTTGATTTGACTACATTTTAAAGTGTGTTTATGGATTCATCAATCAAGTTGTAGGCCTAGTAAAAACATCCCACCAAAGCCATTGATGATGACCACTGTTCACCCATTTCCTAGTGCATACATTGAACCTTTTAAGCCTTGCACAAACAAATTTCTTTCATCTCACTTTATCTATGGATATTCTAACAAGTATGTTTACATTGAGTTTGAGATGGTGTTTCCTTGAATAACTATAAAAACCCCCCTTGCTAGGAAATCAAATAATGAAAAAGATATAAAATAGACAAAAAATTATGGATTCAACCTTCCATAACATTGGAGCTCCTTGAAATGTAGGAACATGGACAAGAACATGGGACTATTGCATTTAATATCCACCTAGAATTTTTTTAATTTGATTCAAACTTGAGAAAACACTTGTGACAACAAATATTTCAGATTGTAAAAGAGGGTGTACACAACTTGTTGCCATTTGTAACATTATGACACATCTATTCCAAGTTTCTAAGTATCTTTTCTACAATTCCTACAATTTGAAGATCTTCATCAATATCAATGGTTATTTCCACTAAGAATAGAACAACACCCTTGGTGTACCCCATTCGTGTAAGTTGTGTGAGGATGCAATGACAATTGATGGAACAATAACACAACTACCTTGTTCTCTTTTTCTAAGTTGCTACCCAAACTTTTCACATATAGTTTCAATCCAATTCTAAGTCTAGTTCTTGTAAAGAAAGAATTGATTCCAATTCTGAAAATCAAACCTAGTTATGATTTAGTTCCAAATAACCTAAATTGGAATTAATGAATAAATGTTAGTTAACCTCTAGAACTAAAATCAACTATAATCTTTTTTGAAAAATCTAGATTTCAATTCCACACAAATGGAACTAGGAATCCAATTCCCTATCCAAATCTTCCAAAAAAATAATCTGGTTTTAATTTTAAAACTGGTTCCAAAATTTTGATTAAATTTTACTTTGGTTTTTGCTTGTTAGAACCAAAACTAGTAGTTTTAACATTCTAACACACCAAGTCGGATGCCCACCCAATAATGGATAGTACATAAGGTGAGAGATAACAAGATAATATGTAAAAATACACTTGCTAGTCCTTAAAGCTTTTGGAGGAAACATACACACATATATATGTATATATATCTCATGATAATCAAAAAATCTCCATTATCACAATTTTAAAAAGCCAAAGCAAGATTAAATACTTTTTAAAGTCAAAAAAAGACTTCACAAAAGGATTTGCAAAATTGGGAAAAAAGGATAAAATGAATGACAAAATAAGAAGAAAATTCACTTGCAATATGAACAAAAATGATGGTTTTTCTCTTGTTCAGGGACCATCAATAATAACATGAATGATGTAACATGTATGATTGTGATTTCTCTATCACAACTTCCCCATCAATGACTTTGTTAGCTCCCTACAATGGGTATAGGCCAATGTAAACACTAACTCGCATATTGTAGTCCCACAATTATAAGAAGACCCACCCATGATACTAGCTAGCAACATAGAACAACATAAGGAAAAACACATACACATAAGAAGAAAACAAAAGCTAAAAATATAGACTAGAGAGGAGAAATAAAGACTTGTAGCCCAAATGTTTTTGGAGAAAGAATTTGGATTGTGGGTTGGTTAACATATGCAAATGTGCAAATTGAAGATTATATTGGCACCCAGTAAGGACTTTTATGTCTATCATGACTCAAACCAAAACATGTGAGTGGTAATGTTGTTGAAGGCACACAACATTGCAAGATGAAAATGTTACATCCTCTTAGACATTGCTCACATTGCAATTCATACATAGGAGCAAAAAGAAAATCCATAATCATTATTGAAAAAAAGATATAGAAATTAATGTAGCAATGATTGAAATTTCTTTCCATGTTCACCAAGAGGTCAAACTCAAAAAGCTTCAAAGAAGTATCAAATTCATCTTGCTACAAAACTCATAACTATGAAATTTATGCCATGGGTTTGAATCATGCTTTCATAGAGCATTGCATTTATCATTCATGAACTGTCACAATAGATGAGGTGACAAATTGCATCCTATGAAATTTTAACCACTCCAATAATGAACACACTTGTAATACAATCTTACAACAAAATATTGTGTTTAAACAATGGAAGGTGATTTCACCTCCAAAAACATTCACTAACCTGATGAACCACTCATCCTCTAAATGTTAATATGCATTGTCCACACAACCCCAAATTTAAAGCTCAAAGGTCTTCACCAAATACAAATGCTTGCACCAATTGAGTTGCCATTATTGTGTTTAACTACATTCAAACAATTTGATAACATGAGTAGAGTTGAAACCAAGACTTATGAATAGGTACAAACAAGAAAAATAACAATAATGACACATTTGGAATAAAGATAAACATTGAATTATTCAAGAACACATACCTTGTTAATAGTACCAACCCACAATGACCATTGCACATGTAAAGCCAAAACAATATTTGTAGACAATCCCACTACATGCATAACCTCCTTTTGTTGTCTTCATGTTTTTATTGCAACAAGTGATGAACTTATGTTGTTAGTCATTGAAGACACGAGTAAAAACAATTGTGCAAATGCCAAAATCTACATTTCACAATTTGACACGTCTAAATTAATAGGTGCAACTTTTGATTTCAATACACATTTATGGTAGATTCCAATTGTTAACCACATCTACCCTCATTGGCTTTCAAGAAAACAGCCAATAGTTCATTGTAGAAAAAAAATTAGTTTATGTGATCAAGATTTGATTATGGCCCCTTTCATAATTCTTGATGTGCATCGTAATGTGAAAAACAAGCCTGATTTTGATAAATTTCAAATTTCAAATTAAAAACCCATTTGAGCACTTGGTTCTGTTGTCGATAATATTTTGTTGTCAATGTAAATAGTTTGTATATGTCTTAAAACTTTTTATGTCACAATTTTGGTTCAAATAGCCCATATTATATAGGACCTTTTTTCCATTTTCCTTGTTAGAGTAAACATCTTATATGTTAACCTCCATTGTATTTGTACATGTAATTTTATACCCAAAAAGTTTTCCAATGCAACATTTTTTTCACAAATTTTTTTTTCAAATCAAGTAGTTTTTTTTAACACAAACAATTTTTCAAATGAAGAAACTTTCAAATTGAGCAATTTTTGAAGATAACATTTTTCAAGTTAAACAATTTTTCAAGCTAAATAGTTTTGAGTTTTTCAAGATGAGTAATTTTTCAACATGCACGGAATTTTTTGATATAGCAGTTTATAGTATGGCATATTTAAGTCAATGTTTGTTATGGAATGTAAAGAAAACTCAACAATGCCACGTTTGAGAATTAAATCAAATTTTTTTTTTGATTTGAATCGAGGTGTAGTAAAAAATTAACATGAATAGTGACAAAAATGGCACAAAATGCTAGAATGGGAGGTTTGTGACGAGGTTCCATTACAATTTTTTAGATATTAGATTATCTACAAAGGCCAATTTAAAACATCAAAACATATAATGTTTTAATGTCGAATGGGTTTTCAAATTATGCATTTACATATAACTTATAACAATACAAATATTGAATAACTTTGAACCAATGCAACAAATACTTGATTTGAAAAATTAAAAAATCATCATTAACAAGAATTAATAACCAATTGAGTATGATAATGGTGTGGCTAGGTTTATACCATTTTTTGAAACAAATTCATTATGCCAAAAATTTCTAACTATGATTGTCCTTATCAATTATATTAATTGTTTATGTAGTTGATTCATACTTATTGTTTATGCCATTTTTAGTTGCTTATCCATTTGTAGTTGTAGAGGATTAGTCATAAAATGACATTTTTGACATATGGAAATGATCCCAAAGTTGTAATAAACTTGGATGAATTTCCATCTCTTTTAGACTGTGGAGGCATCCTTTAAATTGGAATGCGTGGAGAAATCCTAAAAGTGTCTTTGTACATTTTTCATATGCTCCCAATTAATTAAAAAACCCCCAATCCATTTATGATTGATATAACTTTGATTGGTTTTTTTTTTGCCATTTGTTGAATTATTTTATTATATTGTAGATTAGTATTTACCAATAAGAAATGACCTTTTGCACAAATGATAAATTCAATCAAATTACAAGCCCTTTGTAAACAAATAAGTGTTTTTTCTAAATTAATAATAGCCATTTCATTTCTAAATCTATATAAATATCTTTGAAAAATGGTGTGCAAACCTCATAGTTGAGTTTTAAATTCAAATTTGCATTTCTATTGGGATGAAACATTTGATTTTATAAAGTGATGAACATTTTGAAAGATAATTAGTATTCACCATTAAATCGCATTGTTTCATTACTCAACATTTCTTGCAATATAAATATTACCAATAAAAGAAATAAAGATCATATTCAATACATGCATAAAAATTGAAAAACTCTGCAAATGTTCCTAGTGGTTAAATTTTGTGCCGATCCATTGTAGTATTGGTTACCAAAAATGAAAACATTCATAACATTCATTTACGGAACATTCCCATTTAATCATTGAGCTTAATATTACACACATACAATTATTTTGATTGGGCACTTTATGACAACAATGTCTTTGAATTATTAGATATTTATCCAACTTTAACATATTTTGCAAAAACATCTAAATTCATTGACATATTTTCAAACATTAAAACAACAAAATCACAAACGATGAATCATATGAACTATATGCACTTAAAAAAATCATGTAAACATATCACAAATGACAAAGTTCATTCACCATATATACGATGTAGTTCCAAAAAAAAAAAAAAAGCAATTCCTATTGAACATAATATTCAACCAAATAAGGTGGAACAATGCTAAAATAAATGAATATGGACATTAATCAATATACATTGACATTACAATGAACAAATATAGGATGCTAACATAAATCCATGTTTGTTGTGAAAGGTTATATGTTTATTAAACAAGTTAAACATATTTCAAATATTATTGCAACAACTTTCTAAATATTTTCAAGTTCAAATAAAACCTAACTTAACATTGTATATATGTACAAGTTGTTTACATAACATAAATGAAGATAAAACCACTTTTGTACAAAGTGCCAAATAAGATTTCTAAAAATGAAATCATTCCATTAATCCAAAAATTAACACCATTAGAAGAGAATTATGTTTTACCTCATCTTTCCTTTGTTCAAATTTATAAAATCTATGGATATGGACAATATGCAAGTGTTATTGATGTGCCTACAAATGTGAATCAAATTCAATTTATATCACATGTACCATATGATGAAACGATAATAGGAGTGCTCTTTAAATGATGTTTTGAATATAAATCGCCATATATATCAAAAAATGTTGATCCAAACATGGTGATGTTCGCTTTATAAAATTTGATCAAAATGTCATTATACAAAGATTTTAATGTTATCACTCACCATTAATGGGAAAATTTGTTTACTTTGTATGTAAATTCAAACTCATATTTGTGATAATTCATCATCAAATAATTATGATTATGATAATAAATAAAAACATTGTGCACCAATGGATTCCATGATACATGTTTTTTGGATGTTTAAAAAAAATGGATACGAGAATACAATATATTCTATTCAAGTCAAAAATTTCATCTTCATCTTCTAGGTTTATTTATAGATAAACATTCAAAGGAATTAAATTTATCAACATTATTTTATGGTCAACTTTAACAATTTTATAAAGGATTTTATTGTCAATAATTAACCCAATGGCGTTTTTTTTCAAAAATTTGGGGACCAATATTTCAAACCTTTTCTTTAAGTAGATAAGGTTTTCATCCAAAAAGTCATAAGTTCTAGTTGAGTGTGAATATGGAGAGGAAGACTATGTGATAGAACTTTAAAAGTTTTTCAAACCTAATATAAACCAAACTTGGATAATATTTCCAAATCATTCTTAAGTTATCATGATTTGGAAGACTTGTGTAATTCATTTGATTATTTTGAAAAGTCATGAAAAAATTTATTTATAATGATTGCACAAGTTGGTCCTTTAACATTATTTGGGACTTTGTACATACACTAAAAGATTAAATCTCTTAAGTAAAATAAAAGACCTCTAATCCATTCATTTAACATATATTATGATACTAATACAAATTGACCATGTTACATGTGCAAGATATTCTGATCATAAACATCTTCATTTTATACACTTATGAGGAAAGATCATTTTCTTTTTGAAACTTGCCCTTTTATTTTCCAATTTAAACATTAAGATACTTGCTATCGAATTCGAATTGATAACCCATAGGAATAGATTTTGAAACTAGTGTGTCCATTATTTTCACCAAGCAAGTATGCTCACTATAAGACTTGAACCGATAACCCATAAGAACAAATTTTAAGGCTATTGTGTTTACCATTTTCACCAAGTAAGCTTAAGGAAGTAAAACGCAAAGCGAAAACACAATCTTTTTGTTTTGTTTTATTTTTGCCATTTTCATTCTTAGACATTCCCAACTTGCAATGTGAGGCTTACCTTGGCTTGGTTGGACTTGCGACATTTTAATTGTTTTTTGTCACAAAATTTCAAAATCATGATAACGAACATGAACATTTCTTGTGATGACCATCTTGTGCATATTTACAAATTGTTCAATTTCATTAAACTATAAACTATTATTTCATGATAGAACCTCCCATTGTAGAGTTGCATGTTTTTACTTGGAGATTGATGATTTATGCACAATATAAGCTAGATTTAAAAACAATGTAGTCTTCTAGATACATTTGGGCCAAAATATTTTAATAATCCCATTCATGGCCAAAGTGAATGAATACCCAACAAAGCACTAAGTGGGATGGATGGTATGTGGATAGGATTTCATATCTTTTCATTATCTTCTTGTTTGATAGCTAATTAGAATGGTTGGCTATGAATTAACCACCAACATGTAATTATTTACCTAGGAGCCATCAAGTGATTTGCCTATTTACTTATGATCTTTACCTGCTCCATTTAAATGTTAGCCTAGGCATAGTGTGATTCATCATCTATTAGGAAAGGTAGTATGTTTGTTGGCTCTATCCTTCAAGGTGGAGTCATTACAATGCACCTAGAAATGGGCCGAAGTTTGGCATCCCTACATTTTAGGGTCATCTGGAGTTCACTATAGGAAATTTCCAAGGATCTACTTGGTTTTCACCACGCTAATCACCATGACTTTCTAATATGTTGAATATTTATGATTCTTATCAATGCATTTAAAAGAGTAGAGCAACACATGGCTTGTTATGTATATTTTGTTTGTCACATTAAAACCACCCAAAACACGGTGTTTTCCTTTTGCTCTTAGTACCATTGGAAAGTCCTCAAATAGTAGGGATCCATGAGGTGATTTGGTAATGTTTAGACTTCCAATGCAAGAGTTATTAAATATTGGACACATTTGTCACTGAAAATTCATTACATCAAAACTAATTATGAAAATTGGGGCAAGCTCTTGGTGCTGCTAGAAAATGCTTGATGAGTGGGACTTAGTGGAGGTGATTTTGTAACTTTAGACATAAGGTGGGGGACATATTGAGTATTCTTCTTCAAACAAAATTAATTTAAATTAATTTTAATTTTTTCAAAATGGGCTTTATCATTAGGGCCCTATTCACACAATTACATAACCATGTTCACACTTCAGTCAACAACACAGACCAAACTAGTATTAATTAGTTGTTGGAATCCCAAAGTTCAATTTTTTTTGGTTTGTGACGGACATCTTTGGTTGAAATTTAATGAAGCTTTGGACAGTCCCAAAATAGATGTATTTTAATCTCCTCCTTGGGGCCGCTTATTAGATTGGGGGGTACACCCAAAACCTTTATTTTTAATTTTAGAAAAGGAACTACAAAAATTGGCCTATCACCAATTTTTCAAGAACATTGGGCACTCCCCAAAATAGAAGCCTAGATATGCTCCCCTCCCTTGAAAAAGAAGCTAGATTTCGTTTGGCACCCCTTTTACATTTTATATACATGGAAGTTGGATTGTGGCCAAACAACATGGGATAAAATTGAGGTGCTATTAAGAACATCTTGGGGTAACACTTCATGAACCCTTTGGGAACCTAATGGGAACTTCACCCATGGTTTTTTTGGGTTTTCAATGTGTTCTCATCATGTTCCCTTGAGGTTTTCCAAAATCTCAACTTGTTCCCTAAAACGTTCCTAATAGCACCTCAAATTTATCCCATATGGTTTGCTCGAAGTTTAACTCTCATGTATATAATCTAAGAAGGAAGGCTGTTGGGGAATTCATTTGTTTCTATTTTGCAACTCGGGGTCCAAAGACATGCTTCCGTTGGGGAGTTTTTAGTGTTCCAAAAAAATTGCTAATGGGCCAATGAATATGGCTCTTTTCAAAAAGAAAAAGTTATGAGCACACCCATGAATTAATTTATATGAATGACACTATGTCCCCAAAATTCTAGTATCGTCATTATAAACTGGGGGTACTTATAGTGTGGTGGAATAGGAGGGTTCAATATGCTTTATCAGAGTGGAACCTAATTGATGACATAGTTGTGCTTCATCCACAACTGAGTCATAGTTGTGTTTCCAATGGATGGTGCATTTGTCATTGGAAGGCGATTTTCTTTTATCAATAAGAATTAGGCAAAAAAAATTTTTTTAAAAATAAAATCAGATATACAATAGAAGAAAATAATTAAAAAACAAATCCCAGTTTTTTTGTCATGAGAATGATGAATTTTGTTGAAACAAATCTGTTTATTGTTTATTATTTACAATTTTACATCCGTTTGGGATTAGAGAGTCCATTAGACGAAAGGTAGATCATGGAGGACCGATTGTCCTCTGGTACTGGCAGCATGCCACAAATTTGGCAAGGGCGACTGTGTTCGTAGTCTGCATGAGTTCAACAAGAGTGCTTGGGTGGGTGAGGGGTAGGGTCGAACAAAAGCGTTCCTTAACTTTCTGTGTATTTGGACAGATAAGGAGCAAGTGCTCTTCATCCTCTACCTTCCCCAAGTTGCAGCCTTGACAAAGCCTCTTTGCGTATGGCACGCCCTTCCACGCACTTAGCATTGCCTCAAGCTGTGTGTTGCCACATCGAAACCGAGCCAGAGCTTTCCGCAGTTGAACACAATTGATGTCACACAAGTAGTTTTTGCTTTCATATGACATACCCTTGAAGCGCAAGTATTTTGTTTGCACGCTGGTCCTAATCTTGCGGTTAGTAAAGAGTTTTTTAATGAAAGCCAGTCGCATATTATCCTTCACCCTTTTTACATTCAACATTGTGTGGGGAAAACCTGGAGGGGGTGGGGTCCTAACCTCCTAGTTGATTGGGCTTCTTGTCGTAGATCTACCACCAACCGGCTACACTAGCCTTGCTAGATAGGTCAGATGTATGTGCGTTGACCCAAGAATTATTCCCAATAGCAGTTGAGTAGTCCTTGCCTAGAGCACACGGGTCGTTGCAAGCTGAAGTGTTGTTTCCAGTGGTGATTGAGCCGGAGGCAGAAAACTTGCCACTTCTTGGGGCTGATTCTTGAGCCGGAGGTAGAAAACCTGCCACCTCTTGGGGTTTTGGAGTAGCCATTTTTTCACGGATCCAGCCCAACATTTCTTTCCCGCAACAAGCATAACGAGCTGGGCTTCCCATGCCTTTCCTAAGATGCGGTCTTTAATGACCATGTTCACATGATTATAATATAGCAATGCTTGTCCCCATGCAAAGTGTTCAAAGGGGAATTTGCCAAATTCTGCCAGCATGATGGATGTGCTAATTGTTTTTCGCACCCCTAGTAAGGACTTGAGTAACTTTTGCTACACTACTTCAATAGCCTCTATTTTCTTGAAGTCCACCCGAATCTCACAAGCGTAACTTGCTATGGAACGCACCAACGTGTTGAAGAGGTCACAACGTAACTTAACGTCCATAATACGTAGTTTTGCACAGCGGCGGTTCAATGCGAATAACGAGCACCTACTTGCAGCTGCTAGATGTTCCACTACACTATCCAGGTTCGGGGTGGTGTCAAGTAGGATCCCCAAGTATTTGAAGGTCTTCACACATTCAATAATGTCACCTTCAAACACAAACTCTTGTCATGGGTCAACAAAATTGAACACCATGAATTTTGTTTTTTTCACATTCACTGTAAGTCCACGTTTAACATAAAACTGTTGGAGTGTGTTTAACTGTTGTTGCAGTCCCACCTCTGACTCCGATGTTAGAGCAAGGTCATCTGCAAAAAGCAACAACCATATGTGCACATCTACTAAGGTTGGTGCATCACATTCTCTGCCGTCTAAACGCCCCTATAGGGCATCCAAATATAACCCAAACAATAGGGGCTGAGAGGACAACCTTGTTTCACACCTTGCTGGCACCTGAAGCCGGAGGTGACACCCTCACTTGGGTTGTTGATGCGTATGGTATCCTTGGCATACATTGCCTATAAGCATCGTAAGAAGTGTCCCTTCACCCCAAGGCCAGCTAACACCTGCCACAACACTTCACGTGACATAGTATCGAATGTCTTTTTTAAGTTGACAAAGTAGTAATAAAGTGGTTTCTTTTTTGCCTTGCTCTATTCTATCAAAGTTCACAACATGAAAAGTTGGTCAGTAGTGCGGTAATCTTTGCGAAACCCAGCTTGACCTTTGGCACGCAGCCCATGTTGTTTAGTCCATTCGTTCAGCCTTTTGTCAAGGATCATAATGAACAACTTTGCTAGGATAGGCCCAACCGTTATCCCCATGTAGTTGTCAAATTTAAAAGCATCGCCCTCTTTAAAGTGCGCGTGGGCCACCCTAGTGGAAAGGGCTTCTAGAAAGCCTTCTGCCAGAAAGCAATTGAATGCTGTCAATAGTGGCATGTGTAGCAACTTTCGTGCATCCAAAATGAACTTAGCTTTCATACCATCCAAACCAGTAGCCTTGTTCCTTTGTAACTTTTTCAACGCCTAAAGCAGCTTAGCAAGTGCGATATCTGTGTTTAGGGTGTGGCTAGGTGGAGGTTTAATCACCTGAGCTGAATGATTAGTCCATAACCGTATGGGTGGCGGAGACTAGCCAACTAGCGCATGAAAGCCCTCCAAAAGCGTAGCTGCACTGATCTTGTCCATAACGAGTGCCCTTGGCCGATACTTTTTCCGGAACAAAAGCGCATCCACCTTAGTAAGCGCACACATATGTTGAACTTTTACAGTTTCCCAAAAAAATCTTTTCCTTTTTAATAAATTTTTGAGTTTATTTTTCTGATGTTTAGTGGCGTGTGAGTCGAAGTTAGCTTTCATCCAAAGCCTCAGTTCACGTTTTGCTGTATGGTAGTTAACGTTAAACCAGGGTTTATGGTAGTGTCTTTTTTTACAGCTCCTTCCCAAATGCTTGTTGCCAAAAGTAGACTTTGTTGCAACACCCATGCATTGCTATAGTAGGTCAGTTAATTCATCTGCCCCCAAATGCCCAATTGAGTCAGCAACCCACAGGTTTCCAAGACTCATTGTTAGGGCAAGCTGGTATTCTTCAACTTTTGATTTATCATAGTTGAACCTAGGCAAGAATTTTTTTGTTACCACCTTATGTTGTGGTTCAACAAAGCTATAATCGATGTTCAATCGTAAGCGTAACAGCCTATGGTCAGAGTCGCCCCCCCATCGCGCTGTAGTGGGTGTCATCTATTATCACCTCGAGGTGTGTAGTAGCTTGCTAAACTGCAGGTGAGCTAATAATATAATCGACAATGCTGCGCCCCCCATTTGCCAAACAAGTGAACTCTTCTAATTGGTCGCCAAATGTCCGGCCATTGAGGATGAGTAATCCAGTGTCACAGCATAGGTCCAGGAGCTCGTGGCCCCAGCCGTAAACACTAGCATCATAGTTTTGTCGCGTAGCCACAACGCTTGGTTGTTTAGTTTCAGCAAGTTCAGGTGTTTGTAACAGTTCACAAAGGTCACTAGTCTCAATGGTATTTGGTAATGTTGTAGTATGCACATTAAAATCCCCTCCCAATAGTACTATGCCCCCAAGAGTTTGAACTTCAGTAATATCTGCTATCAGGTTTTGGAATAAGGATTCATTCTCGTGTTTGGAGCCAATAGGGGCAACGTACACCACGTAGATAAAGAAGTCAGGGGCAACACCCTTGCTAACCCATAGCCATAGATAAGAATTCTGGCTTCCTTCCTTCCATTGTGACAAGTTTGGCCTGAAGTGGTTACAAAAGTAAGTAGTAACCCCCCCGTTATGTTTTGTTGCTTTTGTATTTCCTAGTTGCATCGTGCGTGCTACCGCAAGTGAGTCAAACCCTTCAACATGTGGCAAATGTTGGCTTGGGAAGTGCCAAGTTTCAGTTAATAAGACGAAGTCAACACCTTGAAACAATTATAGTATTTGCACCCCCGTTTTCAGTTTATTTACACCACCCCCGTGCATGTTCCATAATACCATGCATAGGTCTGTCTGGTCCCGTGCCCTTAGATAGAGGAGGGCGGGCAAATTTGAGTGCTATCGACGAAAAGCTCAGGTGCATGCCAGAATGCGCGTTTGCTTGCTGCCTTGGCTTCCTTGAATAGTGGCCACATCTCTGATTTGCGCGCCTGTAGTGTGGGCATGAGGTTTTCATCCAAGCTCAACTTGGTCCCTGGTAAGCCCTTACGCCTTCGCAACGTAGCCTGACAGTCTTCACTCGTTACAAACTTGAGCAGCACCGTGTTAGGGCGTGTGCTTGTTGTCGAGGTGGAGGCCCGCCAAGTCGCAGGCTACTGCCGCGTGGCAGTAACGACTTTGACGCGCAGCCTCATTTGGCCTTGTAACAGCTCTGTGTTGAACCGTTGCACCAGCTCATTTTCGGTCTCGCCTTCTTTATCCTCAAAGCCTGTGAGGTGGAGGTTGAACTTGCGTTCCTCCTGTTTGGGCGTGTTAGCCAGGGTTTCCATAGCTCGGCTAACCACCTGACGCACGTTTTTGGCCATCATCGTGGTCCACTTGGGCTCTTCTGCAGATGTAGCCTTGGTTGTGACAGTCGTAGTCACTTCGCGCTCTATCAGCCGGTTAATTGCAAGGTTGCTAATAGTTGTGAGAGACGTAATGTTCTCGATGGTTGCCTCCATTTTGGATAGTCGCGTGTCAATAGGTAAGCTGTCAGTCTTGAGGCCCATGACTAGCCAGTGCCCAATTAGGGCTACTTGATAGACCACTAGGGGTGCATTGTCTGGGACGTTGAGCCCGATGTTGCTACAGTGCATCTTGATAGTGTCCTTCTTTAACGTGAAAATGTCCGATGCTACAGTGAAAGGACACAACAGCAGTGTGGCATTGAGCCCCATCATGGAGTTCTTCAAATCTTAAACCTTGTTGTTAGTTGTAACCAAGGGTGAAGCACCCATATGCCAAAAAAAAAAAGAAAAAAAAAAAGAAGCCTAATTGCTCACAAATTCAAATCAAGAACTTGGAATGTCCAAGCATTGCCCCAACCATTGGAGGTGAGACTGAAGGAGCTCTTTGTCGCACAACCATCACTTCCCACTCTATCCCCATTCTGCGTCTTGCAGCAAAGGTAATTTCCTCCAACACAAGAGCTAGTGTTTTTTTTTTCTTCTCTTCAAATGCAAGAGCTTTAGCTTCGAATAAAGCTATTTGGGGAAAAAAAAAAAAATCTTTTTTGTTTTTTGGAAATGAATTTTCGTTTTCTGATTATTATTTAAAACACCTATTTGAAAAAATAAAATGAAAGAGAAACTGAAAAAGAGAAAGAAAAGGAATGCAAAAGAGAACGAAAGAAAAACTAATAAAAATAAATAAATAAATAAATAATGGGAATTTGGATTAAAAATGGCGGACTTGAACGATAGGCCTACTAAGCAAACGTAGGTTACCTATAATGTAGCCCGACAAAAGAGAGGGCAGGGGAAGGGTACCAGGTGAACGAATGCGGGGTGGGGTTTGCTCTGCTCCTCCCGCTCCTGCTGCAGCGTAGCCGACTGCTAGGGCCAGTCACCGATCCCTCGTTCCTTCCTTCCCCTGCTTGCTTGCGGCCGGATCTGGAGGCAGAGGGAGATGAAGCAGCAGAATCTCAGATGGTGCAGATGGCGGTGGCGATGGCAGGCAGGAAGCTGCCTCCCCTTATGCGCTGCTTTGGTCCTATTCGCCCTTCACCTTCTCCTCTACCCTGGTGGGTCCGCGGCTGCCTTGATACAAGAACCCAGAGCTTCCAATCATGCCAGGCAGCTCACACGAATTCTAATAACAGGCCATCACGGACAAGAATCTCTCATCACAAGGTGTGTCTTACTCCGTTGAAACGAATCACTGCTGGTGGGTGATTGTTGACATACCTACTAATTAGCTACCGTAGAACCTTGGCAACTTCAACACATGTTCATCGAATAATTAATTAATTTTGAATTTTTCATTTCAACACATGGAATATCCCTAAATATTCACTATTTTTCTTGATTCGGAATAAATAAAAGGAGGTTTTTTTTAAAGGAATTGGGATAGGTGAATTTTTTTTGGGATGGGGACTAACTCAAAGGCTTATTTCTTGGGTGACATGGGAGGGAAAAGTTTTGTTGTTTTTCAAGGTGGAAGGTGAAATTTTTCTGATTTTTCAAAGAATTATTCTTTTGATTATGTGAGATGGGGTGTTTAGAGAAAGTGAATGTCTTTTTTTCTTTTGTGATATGGTGACTTATTGAAGATTTTTTCTCAGAAATGTATTTTATTAAAAATAATATATTTTAATAAATGATTGGGTTTTTAAGAAAATAATAAATTATGCATAAAGGTCAGTTTTCAAATACTCACCTTGCAAACCACCAGTCATATTGTCTAGGTAGGGTAGGCTGTAGGGTTAAATAAAAAGAAGTAATATGTATTTTTTCTATTTTTCCATCATAAACGTGTTTTCTTTTATTTCCTATTTTTTTTCATAAACTTTTCCTGATTGAGAGGAGAAAGGAAGAACAGGAAAGGCAAATGCTTGAAATGCTACACATGAGAGGCCCTCCAGGCAGAGTCAGCCATTTTCGGTGGGAGTAAACAGACCATGATAGGATGGATGGATGATCAGACGAATGAACGAATGGATGGCAGGACAGATGAATGAAATGATGCTTCACGTCACGACGTCCTTTAATATATGTAATTCATAACTGTATAACAATTGTAAAGAATTTGTTCACATTGTAGACTGCCCAACTCCCAGCCTGTCACAGGTAAGAGAATGAAGTAAGAAGCTACTTCTTGGAACAGAGTAACTCACGAGTGCTGGGCTCCTGCAAAAGTTAGTAACTTCGTCTATTCTGCGGAGTAAGTTCTGATTTGTTCTCCAAACTACCTATGCTTCGATTACCTTGTTTGACCTGTAAATTTTATGTGACCGGTCGTGGTGTTTAATTCAGGGCCCTTAACCCTAACCTACTAACCTAATTTGTTTTAAAAAAATCCACCGCCACAGCGTCCTTCACCATCTTTCTCTTTGCCTCTCTCTCCCTCCTCCCTTATCTCTATGCCCCTCTCCCCCCCCCCCCCCCTCTCCTTTTCCCCCCCCCTTTTTTTTTTTTTCTTTTTTTTTTTTTTTTTTTTTTTGGTCCCTGGTGCCTTTTAAAATTTTTTAATTTTTGTTTTTTTTTCTGAAAACGTTACACAAAATG
>Ga0116227_10003768_pt1 | contig 33442 bp, 20 predicted proteins | sample S1TSphgellanicum_FD_89693 | JGI IMG/M metagenome (GOLD analysis project Ga0116227, IMG submission 89693) | Host-associated microbial communities from peat moss isolated from Minnesota, USA - S1T2_Fb - Sphagnum magellanicum MG | ecosystem: Host-associated > Plants > Peat moss > Unclassified... | reverse complement strand
TTTTTTTTTTTTGTTTTTTTTTTTTTTTTTTTTTTTTTTTTTTTTGTTTTTTTTTTTTTTTTTTTTTTTTTTTTTTTTTTTTTTGGGTGTTTTTTTTTTTTTTTTTTTTTTCCCCTCATTTTCTGAATTAAAAAAATTGGCGAGATCTGACAAAAAAATAGCAAGATTATTTGAATTCCAATTATTTCCCAATTTCATAGTTGAAAAATGCCAAAATTTTGCCAAAAAAAACACCTGAAGTGGACGAGTGATTGTGCACAAGAGGACATTGCCAAATGTGGCTAGAGGTGAGAGACAAAAGTAGATTTTCTTCTCATACTCAGCTATAGATTGGCAACATACAAGAACCTATGCTCTAAATGTGCCGAGTTCCACTTTTACTTCCCCTTTGAAATGAAAATTTGAGTTTTGGGCCTTTTCTCCCAAAAAAATCCTTGGAAAGTTTGCAGGCAACTTTTTTCTTTGTCACCAAGTGGCAAAAATTCACCACAAAAAAGAATTCTGATTCAGATCCATCTACTTAGAGAGAGATACATGGATGAAGTTTCAATCAATTTATATTTTACATGGGTTTCTCTGACCCAAGTTTTTGTCAAAGGAATCAATCACTGAAAGTTGCTAAAAAGCCTCCAATGTCCTGATAATAATCATTGCTGAATCCACTCAAGTTATGAAGAGTCATTGAAGTTGGGAATTTGAGATGAGGGGCAGATAAGGATTCTGCCATGACTGCAAATCACAACAGGCCATATATATATGCTTCCAAGTGTTTGTCACAAGGAACAAAAGATTGACAAAGTCATACATAATAGGAGAAAATAAAAAACACACACACACACTTTTTAGCTCAACTGATTTCCCCCCAATAATTCAGTAAGCATGTTGGGTCTTCGATCCAAATTTCAAGGGTACAAATGGGGTGTGGAGTGTGGACCTGGAGATCACGTTTCATAGACTCCAATGCCCCATTGGTCTACTACCCTCGTATCTTTAGTGGGAATATGTAAAAGCTTTTCTGGGTTAGAGTGTTTTGAGGTAAGTTCTATATCTTACAATGGGCACCAGTCAACTTATTGTATATTCGTGCCCATGAACGTGTGCAAGCGACTGCCTGCCAAGAGCCCTGAAGCAACTTTGCATTCTTTGTGGACACATTACAAGGTAGTAGAACTAACCCCCTGCTGTCTTGCTGAGACTCAAGGGTTGAAATTTAGGATCTTGTATAATCTCCGGCTATGGCTGTTGTTAACAGTAACCCAGATGTGGCCATTGTTGGTAACTGGATCAAACTTGTGAGTAATGAATCAAATAAGGGCTGATATATCTGATAGGCAATTGTCACTGATCATGTGGAGAGATTCCACCCTTAAACCCATGCAATGGGCACATAGAACAATGTGACGTCTAGCATATAGTTTAGCAGAAAGTTCCTAATGATGTGATGGAATCTGTCCCGAGTGACAATTACATCAGACAATGGTCATTGGTCAAACCTGGCTTGTGGCAACCCACTGCCCAGCCATTTGGCTTGAGGCCACCCAATTCTTTGGCCAACAAGTCATGTCACCAGCCATTACCAAATTCATTATTGCCAAAGAGGGGAGGCAAATGGAAATTTGTGACAATAATGTTGTATGCCACAAGGTCCACAGGTTCCTCTTGGTTCTATTCCTAGACACACAGGACACCATCTATTTGGTCTTTATGTTTTCAGTATACAAAAAGAAGAGAACTTTGGGTAGCCTGTGCTTGATGAATCAAGCATGAGACTAATTATTAAAAGCCTACTTGTCGAGCTTCCTCATGGCTTCATCCTTGTTTTCAGAGGTCAGGTCTATATACATTTGTGCAGTTATGTGGCCTTGGGAGGTCACCCAACCCAAGACTATTATTTTCAGCTTCGGGTGCTTTGCTTTGGAATACACATACACAATCTTGCACTTGTGTGTGCAACCTAGTTACTATACATCTTACTTAGTAAGTAACACCTAATTAATCCTTTCTCAGTTCCCGTTCCCAGCTATGTATCCCCAATGCCCGCATCATCCAACGTTTATACTAGACTTCAGACCTAGCCCTTAATGATGAAAATTGGGTCTTATCTCTATTTTCATGTAGTTTGGTCACCGTCTCATCATGCTTTGGGTGAACCAGCATCCACGCTGGTAGGCTGCCATGCAGCATTTTTTGGGTGTGAACTTGGCCAAAATGTGAAAAATAAAAAGGGGAAGTTGTGTCTCAATAAAATTTGTCAAAATTTTCAAAACAGGAAAAAAGATTGATTCAAAAGTTTTCACCATATTTGGACTATGATTTTAGTTTGGTAGCAGCTTTTTAACATACTTTCTTTTACTATTTAGACAGGATCTAAAAACTTGTCACCATTTAATGCTAAATTCCTCTTGGGAAGCTAGCCAATGATGCAACTCATCAAGAAAATTGAAAAAATATCACTGGTACCATGGTAAAAACCTAAAGATACATTAAAATTACATCTAAATTTACGAGTATCCCATGCTCACAAGAAATTGTGATCTTTAAGTCCTAATATGGCCACAAAGAGGCCTCACTCAAAAAGATCAAGGTACCTGTGTGCTTGCTGTTTCACCCCTTGCCACCATCTCACTGTTGTTCTATCACATCACTAGGACAATTTACAAAACACCCATTGTTCGGGTAAAATTTAACTATGAACCAGGTATGAACTGTCAACTTACTTTTAGAATTCACAGTTGGAAGGGTTCAATTGGATGAAATTTGGCTATTGGAGGTAATGTGGAACTGTAATTTTCTGAATTTTTTTCTTTATTGCTTAGTTTCTCCCAAGAAATAAAATTCTTTTAGCTCAAAACCTCATTTCATTTGAATTGATTCGGTGCATTTCAAAAGAAAAACTTATTAAAAAATCAAGTATAACTTGTGTGTGTACAATAAATAAATCACGAGCTTGTTGCTGAGTCTTAGAACACGAAATCTCTAGATTTTCAACTAGGAAATAAAATATGTTAAAATGTTAAATCTTGCTCCACCCCTCCTCCACCCAGTCTTGTAATTAAGTTGTTGTCTCCTTCACAAACCTGCAGAAATCAAAACAACCACAACAATGGGCATAATGATCAAGCTACACAATGCATAGGGAGAACCACAAGGTAAAGGATGGAGTTAGAATCCAAATTTTTGGTTTTTTTAATGGTCAAAATCTGACAACAATGATAGTTTCAAGAAATTTCCTATCTCTTGAAATTTTAGTAGGCAATATAGCTGACCCTGAAAAATTTGTCCAGTTCTCATGTTTGATGACCAGTTTCATTGCCTAAATTCCAAAATGTACCTGTTTTTTGGACAAAGTGTTCAGCTAGCATGTAACTAACTGCCAGTTCTCCCCCATACATTGGTGGTGATTCTTTTCAAAGAAACACTCGTGTGAACAGCAAGCTGGTGAGGCTAGTTCTTTGAAAGTTGAATAAATTATGCAAAGAAAGTTATGTATATAGTTAGGTCCCTATCGTATAGGGAGTCTCTGACCACAATATCCTCGGTCGGGAGCAGTGATGTTTTTAAAAAATTCATGATGCTGTGTCATTGGCTAGCATCCCAAGATGGATTTAGCATCAAATGCCAATAGGTTTTAAGAACCCATCTAAATAGTTTAAAAACTAGTTTTAAAAAGGCTACCAAACTAAAAAATCAAGTTGAAATGTAGTGAAAAGAATTTCAGTATTTTTCCGCAAAAAATTGGCACTTTTTTTCAGAAAAAAATAAATATTGAATCAAAACATTCCACTTTATTATTTCTATTTTTCACAATTTGGAGAAATTTTGGACCTCAAAAAAACTCTGATAGGGAGCCTTCAACAGGTTGAAACTAGTTTTAAACAGTAGATGCACACCTATCAAGGGGCCTTATGTGTGTAATGTCTCTAAAGGGGGGCATTAGGGAGCATAATTTTCTCTATGGGCAGGGCTCACAATGAGCCAAAATTACCTCTCCACAATTGCCCTGAATTATACAAAGGCAAAACAGGAACAGGTTTTCAGAAATGAACTTGCAAGTAATACTCGTGGGTCAATATAATGCAGGGATGCTGAATACACCTCCTAGAATTGTGTGCAGAGGCTACCCACAACTGGTCCCTTCTCCCCTCTTTTTGCCCAACAGTGACTTGATATCCAATGGACAAGCAAATAAATAAATAAATAAAGAAAAAACACCCGACAAGGGAACTAAAGAAGGAAAAAAAAAAAGAGTATCAAAGTCCAAGCACAATGGGGAGCTCTAAGAGGAGAAATCATGAAGCCTAGAACCTAAACCCATCACTAGCAGCACAAAGCAAGTGGTGCAAGACCACAAGCTCTTTTATAACCTTCATATTGCACCATGAGGACTCATCTGGTATTACTTAATTAGAAAAGTCTGGAAGGGACAACTTTAATTTTACCAGATTACCAACAAGGAGCTTCCAAGAATCAGCAAGATGAAATCTTGCCCCATGCCTTATAAGTTGTCATCTAATTGACTAGAATTTTTCCTAGAACTGAAAAGGATGTCTACTTGCACATGTGTGAACCTGTAGCTCTCACCTCACCAATTACAAGGACAACTTCACAGAGGTTTGCCCAAGAGGTGAATGTCAAAGGCCAAAGAAGCTCCACAACAAGGTTCTGACTTGCAACACTTCATCAACTAAGATTCAGAATCAGGTTGCTGCACTGTTTCTTTTGCTGGTGAATTTTCGCCAAATTTCGACCTGGAAAATATGATTTTGACCTATATAGGATTCTAAAGGTAAAAAAATAAAATGGCCCAAATAAGTTGCAGAAGGTATAGCCTAGAACATAGAAGGATTCTGTTTTTTTTCCTACTTTCATATCTAGTATATAGCCAAATTTGGCTAAATCATTTTCTGGACGATTGCCACTTTGACTTCATCACAAAATCCTTAAAAGAAACCCTGGACCGTTGCTGTCGTCTATTGCATTAAATTTTGAGAGCATATTATGTTGTTACCACAATCATTTCAATCTCCAAAGTCTTTCATGCTTGGCAGGTTGCCTTCCTAAATCCCAAGTCATGTAATTGATCAGGCTATGTTTTGTGCAGTTTCTAATTAAATACATAACTGAGAACACCTATCAGTACACTGTTCCATTAGAACTCCTTTCACTTGTGTTGTTAAGGTTTTTATCAATGGCCCTAATACTTTCACCACAGGGTTTCCATTGTCAGGAACAAACTACCTTACCTTCTTGTCAGATTCAACAAAAAAATATTTAATAAATTGAATTAAGAGAATTCTCAGAAATTTCATGTGAATTTTGATGAATTGTATAAAAATCTGTAATCCATGTAGATGAATATTCTACGAGTTTCAAATTGGAGCAATGCAAATATAAAACTAGTCCATGTTGCATAATGTGAGTGGAGGAGAAGGAAATCTTTGTAGCTAAAAATGTAATGAAAGCAAAATCTAGTCCGAAGTTAGAATTATAGCTTTACTTTTGAATGGTACTCTCAGGATATATCTTATAGAAGAGTTCCAACAATGAGAAAGTAATGAATAAGAGACATATATAGAAAACTAAATTCAAAATATTTAAGAACCTCATGTGCCAAACCTTAAAAATTCTAACCGTAAATGCTGAAATGGCCTTAGGAGCCCTAAAATCAATTGATTTCGAGACTAGCAGCCCATCCCATCTGGTAGTTGCACTGAATTCTTAACCACCCAATTGGTGATTTTAGATGTATCCTAACTAGTGTGCTCTAATTTAATTATTGAACCCATTTTGTTGGGTCTTATTTATTATGCTCAATGGACAGACATCCTCCCAATCTTGCTTCCCCTAAGGCTGCTCCTGAGAGCACACACAATGGATGCAGACAGACTCAGTCTTCCCAGATCAGAGGATGTATCATGACCTCTGATGATAGCCAGGAGTGAAGTCATGAAGTCTTGAAGTCTGCCTCCTAATGAATATATCTGAGTGGTGCATGGCAAACAGCACTGTGTGGACGTCCTATTTTATCAGCTGCTCAATTAGTGCTTGAATTCCATTCTGGCCTGAAGTTGTAGGAGCCAGTCCTGCCCACCCAGGGTTTTTCCACTCTTGCATTATGCCCCTTTGTTGCTTTTTCTCTTGTCCTTATGAATATTGTTCCAGTAGTAATCGATTACCAGGCCAGAGTTCCATCCAGTGGGGTCTGTACATTGACAGTAGACATTGAGAATTAGCAGCACGTGCATGCAAAAACCAAACTGATTCATGTGGCCTGCCAGCCCTAATTTTGCCCACTATATCTATATTGCCAAAATGCTATATTAAATAATCAACAGTGCTAAAACCATGTACTTTTTTGAGATTTTCAATCGCCAGAATTTGACCAAAAGTTAATAAATATCTCCAGATTTCTATACATGGTTCAAGTAGTAGCCAAAAATAGAGAAGGATGTTTTTCAAATTTTACTTCATATTTGGCTTGTTGCCAAATTTGGCTTAATCTTTGTGTAGATCATTGCCACTTTGGCTACAACACAAAATTGCCAAGAAAAACACTGATATGGCTCTGTAGATCCCTAGCTAGCTCTTTCTTCATGACACCCAAAAAAGGTTTGAAAGCCAAAACTTCAGACCTGTCAAGAGTGGGGGTGGGAGTCTGGGAGATCAGTAAGTTAGTTCCTCTTGGAACATATATAGAAAAATGCAGCTCATCAGGAGGAGGATCTAACAGCTCTTGTGGTTAACTGGATCCATCCAGAACTTGCCATCCAGAACGATCCATTTATTATTGTATTGCCCGGCCATCTCGCTGGCAATAAATTATTTTCTACAAACTCAAACCCATTTTTGAAAAAGTCTGTGAATGACCGACAGACCACAAAAACCAAAATGTGCAACTCTTGTTCTCACAAGTCACAAACAGGCTATGGAACTCGCATTAATGCTGCTCACAAGATGTTAGACATGTCAATGCTAAGCTAGTGAGCAGGCCCTAGGCTACTTTTATTAACTATTGTTTGAAATTCACACTGTAAGGGATATGCCCTTCAGACTGGGTGAGAGAACTTAAAGAAACTTTGATTGCGTCAGCAATAAGCTTATAAGAGCCGACAGACAGTAGGAGGCTTATGGGACAAAAGGAACAAAGTATAAAGCAAAGAAGGTTGTCTTATAGACTCTACCCATCTAGATCAGCTACTAGTCCACTACAGCTTTCCAGGGTCAAATGCCCTTTGCCTATGCCCCAGATACAACAACTTTTGGGAAAGAAAGCAAAATTATGGTCAAGAAAGTGTTTTCTAACCTTCTTAGCCATGACCACTACTTGCATGGGTGCCTGCGAGTCCCCAACAAGTAAAACTGATCAGCAATTAAACTATCATTGCTGGTTTAGCCACACATGAAATGTTTTCTTGTTGATCAATTGCTACAATAGCTAGCTAGCTAGATGCAAATTATCTCAATTTTCCTTGCACCCCAATGCTTTTTCTTTTGGGAATAATTTTGCACTGCAGAGAGAAAAAAACCCCAGGGCACCAGGGACATACAAAGGATTTTTGTTTGGAAAAAAGGGTAAAGTCACCACATTTGAGGAAAAAAAATGTTTGAAGTCGCCATATTTAGACAATAGGTTTTCAGAGTTCCCTAAAAACATAGCAGGATTCCAAAACAAAATCTACTGTGTCCTCTAGTAACCTAAGCTAGCCAAATTTGGCTGGCTCTTTCCTCTTGTGGATGATTGCCACTACAGTGGCTACGCCATAAAATTGAGAACAAAACCCTGCAGGTGCACCCCACTTATAAAACTGTGTGAATGAAACAATGTGTCACCACCAGCTGAGAGATCATGATCGACACTAGAAGAATAAAGGAGAATTCAAATGTTTCCAATTCATGTACAGAAGGGTACAAGAGCGAATTGACAAAAATGGACCCACATATAAGAAGAGGGGTCCATCGAAGAAGAGTGGACACATCTATGGACCTAGCTTTTCTTAAAAGGAAATTTGCCTTTCCACTTACTTGATCAGCTAAAGAGTTTGCCCGGCTGTGGCTGAGAAAAAAGAAAAAGGCCAAGTGATCAACAACAGATAGCTAGCCCCACAGTGTGTATGATTTCAAAAAATTAATACTAGCCCACACCACCACCAAACAAGATTCTGTTCAAAAAGGAAGAAGCCTCATGGGAATGAAAGTAGTTAGTCGGTCCCAGTAGCTAGCTAGCTAGCTCTGCTTCTTCTTCATTGTCTCTGCAAGAAGCAAATGGTCCAGACATCCATCCCCAAGCAGTAGTAGCTCTGTGGCAGGTACTAGTATAGCTAGGACACTTTTGGTATAAACTTCCCTCCGTAGTGTGTACCAAGGACCCCGGGAAATCTGTTGTCCTCCTGCCTAGCTCATCTCACACTACATAGCTTAATCCTAAACTTAAGTCCTGCAGCAGTGGACGTACGTACGTATAAAACAGTAGCTCATTGTTGTTGTTGGTTGCCACTCTCGCTTTCTTTCTCTCTCACTCCCTGCCGCACGCTCTCTCTCTCTCTCTCATAAAGTTGGGCGCATCATCAAAGGTGTGGACTTTTACAGAATAGCCGGAGGTTTCTAGTACAGAACTAGGCGTCGCAGTGGACTGTGGGAGAGAGAGAGAGAAAGAGAGACAGCAGCAGCAGGGATGGCGGAAAATTCTATCAGGTTATACTTCACCCTTCTATTCAAGAGCCTGTAAGAAGAAGCTAAACTGTGGGGGATTGAAGAAACGGACATGGACTGTAGTGGAAGTAGTCTAAGACGATCACAAATTGCAGGCTGCTGCTGCTGCTTCATTCTCGTCGGTCACGGTAATATCAACTGCTAGCAAGCAGCCGTCTGGGAAAGAAGCTCTGAGGTCACATCAAGCACAGCGCAACTGAGGGGTTGAGACCGACCGACTGGTACACCGCGAGTCCCGACTTCGTTGCAGCAGCAGCAGCTCCCGCCGTGTGTATGTCACTCCTGCAATTTCTCGGCCTTCAACTTTATAGCTTAATGTGTCCATCAATGGAAAGTCAAGCTCTAATCCTAATTCGAGTCTTGAATCAATTCTTGTTCTTTCTCCTTCTAGTGCATCATTGAACAATACTAGCTATGCAACTAGTTCCGGATCCAGTCCTATTGCTCGAGATCGGACTTCTGAAAATTTTCCTGAAGAAGCTGTCCCCTAGACTGCAGCTTTTTCTGACTAGTTAATTAGCTCTGCGTTGCAACCTCTTCTTGAGCAGTGTAGAAACCCTCTGTGCTCTTGCGAGGATCTGTAGCGGGCACAAGATGAAAGAGTCTACTGCAAATTCGTCGCTTTGAGTTGATGTATGCGCAATTGATGTCTTTGAAGAGATAGACTATAAAAGAATCTCCTCTACTTAATTACCTCACACCCTTTTGAGTGATTGAGATCCAATCTTGTTCAAGCGTCTCTAGAGGCTCCATATATATTAATGTGTTTTCTGCAGTCAAGAACTCGACTAGTGTAGGAATTTTTGTTTTTGAGGATGGAGTAATTTGTGAACCAACTGAACATACTGTTTGGTTTGATTTCTCCACCCAGCAGGATGCTTTCCTGTCTGCAGAGCTCAGTAGCATCGTGATCTTTATTATAATCTTAAACGAGCAGATTTGATTTTATGATCTAGATCTCAAGAATATCTGTACATAACCACCTCTAGAAATGTCCAAGATATCGGTCCGCTCGTATATATATGTTTCTGTGCAGCGAAGTATGCATCTCTGCCATTAATATATGTACAAACTGAAGGTCGCAGTTGGGTGCACATGTTGTTGTTCCCTATTGTCGGCGTTTTCTTCCAATACTTTCTATCAGCTGGTATTGAAATATTCTATGTTCTGAATAGTATTCCTCTGTGTTCCGGCTCTGTGTGACCTCGCTAGTTTCCTGTAAGCTGTAGCAATTGATAAGCTCAATCTCTCTCTTGTTCAGGACTCATATCATTTGATATCATGCGTCACGATATTTCACTCTGTATGTATGTATCAGAAAAAGCACTGAGATGCCTTCACAGTGTTTTATGATCCTCTCTTCTTCATGAAACTTGTGGTTCGTTCCGCTGACAGTACTCTGTGTACATGCGGGGGTTGCGTGCTGCAGGGAGTGCAGGCTGTGGAGGACTGATCATCACGTGCTGAACGCAAAACTATCTGGACAGGACAGGAAGTAATTATTAGAGAAGGCATATTGGCTGCAGAATATGGTAATCAATATGCATTTGACAATGAACCATTGCCAAGAGGAGCTGGAGGCAGCTGATCTAATGCATCAAGCTGCAGGGTCCGTGGATTCTGCAATATCGGCAGGCGATCAGCAGTCGCCCGGGAGTGCAATCGGAGGAGCTGGTAGCGCTGGAGGATGCTTGCGTGAGAGGCCAGTGAAGGTAATTCCTTGCCCGCGTTGTCAGTCCATGAACACCAAATTTTGTTACTACAACAACTATAGCGTGAACCAACCGCGGCACTTCTGCCGTAACTGCCAGCGCTATTGGACGGTCGGCGGCACGCTTCGCAACGTTCCCGTTGGTGGCGGATCGCGGAAGAAGGTGCGCACACGCGGGGGGCAACGTAATGATATTGGATCAGATCAAGCAACTCATGATCGGGACCCACGAGCCGCTGGTTTACTACAGGGTGGTTCTCATGGCCTTCTCAACATGACGTTACAGCCCAACGTTCTGCTTCCCAGTACCATGGAAATGGCCGCCACTCAACAACAGCTTTCCATTCTATCACAGATGACGGGAGGGAGACTAGGATCCTGCTACCAACTTCTGCAACCAGCTGCAGGATTGATGGAACCACCTCCATCCACTACTACAGCTACAGCGACGTCACAATTGTCAACTTTTTTGCAGTTTCCCAATATGGATCAGCGCAGCGGCCAGAATGGATCATACAACGCGGCCATTGCTGCTGCTTTCAGCAAGAGCGCGCCTGCATCAGCGGCTACCGGTGGCCTGCAGATGAACCAGCAGCACCAGCAGCACCAGCAGCAGCAACAACAGGATCATCATCATTTGTCTTCTACTCTACATTCAGCCATGTACGATCTTCAGACAAGTGCCATGCCAAATTCCACCTTACAAATGGGAAGTGGCATGCACCACGCGGGCCCATTCTCGAATCATGGGGGATTGAATCATCATCCTCAGAATTTGGAAGGGAATCACATCGAGTTTTTTAGCTCCTTGATGCACAAGCCTGGTTACTGGGGAGCTTAGAAATTTTCTGCTGTCTGACTTTCCAGGAATACACTAATTTACTAAGAAAGAAATTAGGTGCCCTGCGTGGTACCTGATCATCAAATTACTTCCTTTTCTGTACCATGTTAGCTGCCTTATATGGATGCTCGCTCGCGGGGAGTTGCTACCTAGGCGCGGCCAAATTTTTAACACTCTATATTATGTAGCAGCAGCAGCAGCTACCCATCTCTCTTGCGGATCATCAAAGTTAGCTTCCCCCCCCCCTCCAACCCCCCACACACATGAGATCATATATCTGCAGCTCGCTGGATGCAGTGCTTCAAAACGTTCATGTATTATGCTGGAAGCTGAAACAGCTCTTCCAGACTTGCAGATGTTCACTTTATAACGACTCCAGCTGATCAAATTCGCAATTCATAACGCAACTAGAGCTTCCTTCAAATAGTCGAGGCCTGTTGCATTTTGAGTTTTGCAAACAATACCCAAATCATGACAGGAATATTCAAAACACAGCTCGATCCAAAGCACTAATATCAGCTAGTGCAGCCAGCTGCATCTACAAAATGCCGTTTGAAGATCGATCTTAGGAGTTCAGCTCCGTGCAGCCCAACACTTGTTCATTAAACTAGTGAGAAACTTTAGACGTTTTGATCAAACCAGGTGCAGCAGCTTTTGTAACTTTCAGCTAGATCAGTTAATTTACTATATACTAGCCAGGGGGCATTACAGCTCACCAGGAAGTCTAACTTTCTCTACCATATCCCCTCATTACATGTGTTTGTCAGGACTTCCAACAGATCTACAAGTCTCTTGTGAGCGTGTTGGTATGTTTTGTATATACTCCTAGGCTTCTTGTAGAGTAAGACGGTGCTTGCGACAGTCCTTCTAGTTCTTCTTCTTCTTAATGTCTAGTATCTCTGACCAATGTAGAGTGGTAGCCTACACTATATTGCTGGTGTCTCCTCTTGTACTATTAAATTGAATTGGAGATTCAAGCTAGTTTGTATTTGTCCTATTGGGAAAGTTTATCTATTTAACACACTATCTCCCTGTACTAATCAAAGTTTGTTACTATCTGTGAATTTTTTTTGCTCTTCACCCTACTTATACCCAATAGAAGTTGCAGACATAATAAAGTTATCCGTAAAGTCAGGAAAGGACAGCACCCGAACCCCCTGTTTGGTCGCATAGAGAATGAGATTTCAAAAAACAGGAAAAAAAAAAGTGCACTGGGCTTCAATGGGGGCATGAAACTCAGTTTAGCAGCAAATTGGGTGCTAAACTGAGTTTGCCCTGTCCTTTTCCTGAAGTCCTTCCTGCTGTGTACTCAAGCCTGGTACAATTAACCCTGAGTCTCAGTATTTCATACCCTTATTTAATAAAATTCCATGACTTTGCGGACACCAGCCAGGAGGGGATGAAGCATCAAATGAGGGCTGCAACTCAGGCCCAACAGGGCATGACGTTACAAATAACTCTAATCTCTCAACTCCTACTACTGATGACAGGACCCATTCTGTTGGATTCTATCTCTGGTGTGTTATGACGACTGTTCAATCTTGCAGTTCTTAAATTAAGAATAGCTTCAGTGTGCAAATCTAATCTGCTAAATACCATCATTCATACATATTCACTTGACATCATTAGACATTTCGTAACATAATAAAAAGCAGCAAAATATTAGAGAGTGATCCACACAGTGTCAGTTTTTCAACAGCATTTTTTTTAAACACATTTTCTATACAGTTATTACTAGCTGGGTTCACCGTTGAAAAGGTTATAGCATGTTAAGAAACTTCCATGGACCTTTTTCTGGCAGTAAGGGAATATAAAAAAGACTTGGGCCTGGATGCTAGGTAATAAGCTGAGAGTTGGGTTGTGTAGGTGTGTTTGTTTACTCTGCCACCCATAACTTCTTCAATCATGCAAGGCATTCTTCAAGGAGAGTTTGATCTCATAATTACTGGGGCCAGACTCTGTATGGTGGGTATCTTTAGTACCACCCCTTCCTTTAAAATTTTGAATTCTTTGGCTTGCAATCATTAAAAAGTCTCATTTGTATCACCTTTGTGACGCAGCATTTGGTCAATTACTCATTGCCTCTGGGCCTCCCCTTTTTAGCCCTTACATGGCACCATATTGGTGGGGTCCTGGTAAGCGCACGGACTCTAATTTTAGTAAGGTATTCTATGCTTTGAGTCCTTTTTCAGAGCTCAATCCCAAAAAAATTATTTTGGCTTTGGCTCAACCAGCAGCACCTACGCCAGCTCGTACCATGACAAAAAATGCAAAGCTTTTGGACCATTTGTAAACATCCTACATACTAGTGTAGTCTGTGCCATTGGCACATCCACGGCTCAACTCATTTTTCCTTTGAAAACCCAATCTTTTGCAATTTGTTTAAATTTCTGACAACAAAATCTTGCTCAAAATTTTGATATCTTCCACACCTTAGCTCTGGAAATTGTGAAACAAACTCTATCAAATCTGACTTGCCAAGGGCTTTCCAATGACACCAAGAACACCTCCAAATTTCAATACAGTTTTCAGTTTTGATTTTATTTAATTATCATTGAGAAAATGGCTCAATAATCAATAGCTTCCACACCATATCTCCAAACAGTCTCCAACCAAGTCAGTGCACCACTACTCATCAAAAGCTTTCCGAAGTTACCAACAGCATAGCATGAACCACCATGGTTTAGGAAATCTCAATGTGACAAACAGAACAAAACGAACTACCTCGCTTCATAGATAGATTGTATCAACAAACTAAAACAAGGTTTGTGTGTCCAAATTTAATGTTTGCATAGCCTCAATCAAGTGTCACTCCGGAAGGTGAAGTACCATGGTAGGTGGCATTGGTACACCACTAGCCTTTACTTGGGATCTATATATTCTTTTCATACTTTGTTGTGTTTTGGCCTTGCAACAAAATTGTCTATGTAATGTGTGTGCCTCATGAAATGGGAACTAATTGTGGGCCAAGCATCCTTTCACTAAAATAAGTTAAATGTGTTCACTTTGGGTGAGTCCTTATAAGGAACAAATAGTCCAATCAAGGTGACACGGTTGAAAAGTGAACACAATTAGGGGAACTATTTGGATTGCCGTTTAATCTTAGTTTTTTTAGATTGTACATCAATTTAAAATGTAAAACCATATTCAACATTAACATTATGAAAATTTTAATTATACATGTTATAATAGATTTTAATAAAAATATATATTAAAATTTTATGAATGAATTCTAAAGGAAAGGTGAATTCATTATGGACTTTTGAAATGATGATATTACATTTGTCATGCAAACAAAATGAAAGATGTGCTCCAAAATATGTCATAGTTATGTTATCATTAAATAAAGAATCTAAAAATATGATGTATTTGAACTTTCTCAACATAAGAAATTTTGATTCTTTAAATTTTAAAATGCCATAATTTTCATCATTTTTTATCATCTATATAGTCCATTTCACATTGAAATATTCAAATTTTCACATGAATTTTTTACACTAATCACATGTCTTTTAAAAAGCTGGTTTACTAATACTTTTGATCAAAAGCATAGGGGTCAATAATTATATTTACAATTTCATAATTATTATAATTTTGTGAAGTTTGGTTAATGTAAAATGTGAAATCTTAAAGATGTTGAAAGCCACTCACTTAACCATGCTTTTACTCTGAATATGATTATTCATTTAAGATAAAAAATTTGCAATCATGATTTACATGTTGACATAAATTTTGTTTTAATTTTGATGACATGGTAAAAAAGGTTACATTATATTACATTATGTAAAGATATATTTAAACAAATTTATATAAATGTCTCATTGGAAAGCTTTTGAAAGCTTTCAAAGAATAGAATAAACAATCGTAAAAATGCTTTTGGGTATTGCACATATTCATGTTAGATTCATTTCAAAATTAAAAATATTGTAAAAATACAAGTTCATCACAAATTCCAATGTCAAATTAATTTATGACTTAAGATAATGAAACATCAAATAGTCATTACATTGAAATTGGTTCATTTGTGCAAAAATGCACCATGGAATCTTAGGTGTCAAAGTGTGGGTTTCATATTTTTAACATGAAAAAAGGGACATATTTTATTATTTTATTAATGTATGTTAACTATGCCTTTGTGCTCATCAAATAGGGAGATCCATAGTTTTGGGCATTTTTCATTGAAAAAAAATCTATATCATAATGTTTATTTTGATATTTGGTAAAAAGGTGTTTTTATGATAGTCACAAAATTTAAAATTTTCAATACAAACACAAGAATATATATATGTAGGTATATCAAAAATACATTGAGCTTATCTTGATTCATTTTACAATAATTTGTTGGCCATGAAAAAACAACCTGTGACAACAATATAAAATCTAATGTGGGCCAATGCACAAAGGTCCCCACGTGTTGTCGTTGTGGCATTTTCTGCGATGTGACTAAATTCAATGGTTAATTTGTATTTTATATACATTTGAAAAAAATTCAATAGAGACTTAATTTGATGTTATTATCTTGAGTATGCATATGATGTAGATGTTTGTTATGCATAACTTACAAAATTAAAAGATCTATGAACTTTTGAAATGAGATTCATGGATTTGGGCTTAGGATAACAAGTTTCATACATGGACTTCAAAATGGTTCAATTATTGATATTATGATTGTTTGAAATCCAATTTTAATTGTACGACATATCAATAAAATCAAGTTGTAAAAATTAAATTTGGAACATGTCACTTGTAGATTATCTTTAATGGATTTTTTTTTGTTAATGTTAAAAACATGAGTTTTTTTAAGAGTCCATATCATTGTGGAGAATTATTCATTTTATGTTGGGTTTGTGCACACATGTGCAAAAGAATTAGTTATAAGTGAAGCAAAAGATAATTTGAAAATAATTGCTTGGAATTGATGGATTGTTATTGCTTAACTACTCAGTCTTTCCAAGGTTCAAAAGCAAATACAAAGGAAATGAGCTTTGGGTGATGTTTTCAAGTGTTTAAGGTAGGCTAGTTCAGTTTGCACACACCCACATTGTAAAGATTTTGGTTTCTGAAATAGGTAGCACAAGCCCATTGCTTACCATCAATGGATTATAAACTGTTTTTTTCTAAATTGGAAGGCATACATATGTATACCAAAGTTGCCAAAAGGATGCCGCAAGAGTCCCTCCTAGCATTTCAACATATTGTGAAAAAATTATGCACCCTTGTTTTGTAACCTACAAGAATGTTTACTTATGTTTGGGAAAGGTTCATCCACTTGCACAAACACTATGGGTAATATTTGAACAAACGCGCCAATTGCCCCTTGCCATTTCACCAATGTCTTTCAATGTCCCCCCATGCACATCACCCTTTGGCATCCCCCTATTGCCCCCTTTTGTGGCTCATGACCCCCTATCTTTGCCATTCCATTCACCATTTCCAAGTTTCCCCATGTCCCCTAATCTCCTTGTGTTATCCCCCATCATCCCTTTCCACCCCCCTCCCCCCCAATCATTTTTCCATTATTTTACCTCAACATCATTTAATGTCCCTTGGATGTCCCTTGAACATCCCATGTAGCCTATCTTTTCCTATGATTTTTTATGTTTCTTAATCTTAGATGGGGACATCCAATGAATTAAAAAAAGGTTTTCTCATAACTTAAAATTACCAAGGATGCCTTATTCAAAATGTTTTGCCTCAGTGATCCTTTGAAAAAAGGATGTTGGCAATCCTAACATACATTAATGTTGTACAAGCACCCATTTTGGAGCATGAAAAATGTTCTTTTTGTTTGCAATTACTAAGAACATGATCTAAGGTTCCATGACATTTTCAAAATCAATTGGAAGTAAAACAAAAACTAGAATTGGAACTATTTTTCAACTAACCAAATCTGGATTTTTGGTCAAAACTATTTAAATGAGGAACCAAGACTCAAATTATAGCCATGATACACTTTTAAAAGTCAGAGGATTCAAACCAGCAATAATACCATTGGTTCTAGGTTTGGATCTAGTTCGTACTAACCATCTTCAAATCCACATTGATCTTTAAAACCCAAACTGAAACTATTTATGCAAAAAAAAGTAGTATTAAAATTGGAATATTTTAGCTTAGATTTGGAAATTTGAATCAAAAGTAGAACTAATAAAATTTCAATTCTAATTTTCAAAACTAAAATTCAATGTTGTTCATAAAAATATGGAGCAAAAGAGAATATGCAATCCAAAAAATTATCTAAGGACATTCTCCCAAGTGGGAAAAAATGCAAGAGAATCCTAAACACTCCTAGATGAGAATCACTTTGGGAATTATAATCTCACAAAAGCCTCAAAGTTTTTTTGGGCAAAATTGTAAGTAATAATGTGATTCAAATTAAGCCCCCAATATAGCATTGGAAAGGTTTTGAAATATAAATATCAATTTTTTTTTACATTTTTCATTTAGAATTGTGAACTAACAGTTATGTGATCAAAAGAGTGGTTCAAAGTTTGACTCTCAACCTAAAACATAAAAAATCAAATGATTTTTAAATTAAATAAGTCATTTTTAAAAAATTATTCAAGAATTACAATTTTGCCCCTTCGGAGTTTTTCAATTAAAACTTGTATGTGGGAGTTATGAGCTTGTAAAATTGCAAGATTCATAACTTGCATTTTTTGGGATTCCCAATTTTTTTTTTAAAATCTTTTTGACGTAACAATTACTAATAATCATAAAATATATTATAGGGAAGACATTGATGCTTGCTACCAAATGTCTAAAGCATGTGAATAAATTGAGTTTGAGTTGCCCATGACAAAGTCCTAGCAACAGCCGCCTTCAACTTGTGCTAATTAATTTGTTGGTGGTTTATGTAGATTTCACTTGTCTACTAGTTTAGACTAGTGCCCTTGTCCTAGTCCCATTTTAAAACTCTCACACATTGTCCTTTTAACCCCCCAAATGTGGAACTAGGGAGTTTGCTTTAGAAATCAAAATTTTGGTGTGGGGGATTTGATCTGGAAATAACTCATGCTTTAATATGATGGCCCAAGAAAGCAAATGAAAGATCGAAACACTCTAGGACTCCAACTCATAAAATTTAGATAGTGTAAATTGAAAGTTTCCATGAGTGTTGACCCACTTTATTTTGTGAATGGCTCTTGACGTGTAAGTTCTAACTATTTTAGACAATGTCTTTTTATCAAAAGACTTGTGAAATGTTGGGAAACTATTATTATTTTAGGTGTAAATTTGAGTAATTTTGCTAAATTTTTTGATAAATTTTTATATCAAAAAATGGAAAAAAACCTTGATTTTTTATGATGAAAATCTATTCCTCCTAGAGAAATAAAAATTATTATTACAAAAACAATTCTAAATTGAACCCCCACGATATTGATCTCATTAAACTTAATGGTAAATGTTTAACAAAATCTATGTGAATTGGCAAGATGAGATATAGATCTAAGTTGAAATTTGGTAAATGCTTGTGTTATTTGCTAACAAACATCCCATAGATCAAACAAGTTGTACACCATTTGATTGGGACCTTTCATTATATGTACTTTTCATTATTTTTATGAATAAACAAAATCCCATACCAAATTTTAGGTTTAAACAGGAAAAGATAATAACACTTAAGGATTTACAAAAAATTTAAAACATTGTTATGTTACACCTTACCATTTTTAATACTTTTGCGAGAAAAATTCAATCCTCAATTATATGTTGTTCAAGTTAAATAGGTCCATATATTAGAAATGTCTTATTCTTAAGTTTTAAGGAATTCCGCTACAGTCTAACAATATGGGGAATTTTCACATCACATTAATATTGCAAGTATTGGGATTCCTCGGTCATTTGCGAGAGGTAATGTGATAATGTGATTTAATTCACCACTAATAAGACACGTAAATGTTACGCTATCATGACCAACTTCTTCATAGTAACAATTATTCTTGGTCAACCGGTCAACCAATGATGAGATTGAGGATAATCCCACAGGAACTCCACTATTTAATTATGGATCACAATTAGTCAATATAACACCAAATATTGTAGTACTTGAACAAATTTGACATAAATTAAATTATTTCTCATTTTGTCAAATTTTATTTAATATTTGTGCTGAAATTTTAGTAATATTAAAACTTCATTTGTCAAGATTTGAACCGCAAACTTTCAAGTGCGGAGACATAAAATTGAGAGAGTCTGAACACACTAAATTGTTTCACAACCTTGAAAAACAATTGTTTATTATTTTATATACACATTACCTACCAAAAATTTAGAATTAAAAACCAAGTGCCAAAGTTAAGATTTGAAATTTAATTAATTATTTGAAAATTTGTTGCCAAAATCATTCAGGTACTACAATATAGCATGGATATGGCAGCCTGACCCCCTATAGGTTTCTCCATAAGAATCATTGTACAAAGGTTATCAATTTATTTATTTAAGGAACTAAATGCAATGGACTAACAATGCAAATTTGGGTCACTCATGGGATGAGTTTGTTATTTCTGAGTTAATGCATGACAAAATATATATATGTTATGCTTTTTTTTTTGCAAATTAGAAGTTTGAAAATCTTTTGGAGTTGTTTATAAATAAACTATTGTAGTGAAATTTGATTAGTAGTTTGTAAAGAATCTCAAGCTTGACTTCGAGGGGAAACCAAACACGTATTATTCCATTTGCATCTCCATACAACTGCAATAAAATTCTTTAAAATTTAAGATAAAAAAACTAAATTAGGTAGAGATTAAAAGTTTACATCTCATTTTTTTGCAAACTGTGCAGGATTCAAATTGTTGTTGTTGTTGTTGTTGTGATGGGCCAATCACATTCAGAGCCCATCACAACCAATGGATGGAATTTTGGATGCATTCATGCACAAGAAACTTTTTTAAGGATCATCAAGAACTAGAATTTCCCCTATGCAAACTTGGAATGGTTTGTTGGGCCCTGCCCCCCACAGGGACAGGGACTATTGCATTGGATCCAACTTTTGGAAGTTTTACCTTATTAGAACCGATTTCACATTAGGTGAACCCGTTTCTTTGGTGAAAGTGTTTAGACTGTTTCGATTGGAACGGATTTTTTTTGGTGTTCAGAGTGTGGACACAGTAGGTAGATGTACAACATCTTATCTATTGGCATGGCCAGCCAGAGTGTTTGTGATGCCTTGTTTGACAGTCGGAAAATTAGAATAAAACATTGAAATATTGATCCCACAATTCCCTTGGAAAGCTTTTCTTATGTCTTGTTAACGCAGTTTTCATTCATCGGTGGTTTCCATTCTTTCCCCTAGAGGAAACATGCCAAAATCCTCAGTTTATTGTGCACAAAGTTGCCCTCATATGACTTGATTTTCAATTGCAAATAATGTCCTCGATATTGTGTCAATCTACATTGCTTATATTTTGAGAATTTCACATTATATTTTGATTACGTCAACATACACTATGATGAATATTCTCATTTAATTCTCATGAAAAATAATTCCACAACCTTCCATATCTTTTTTTTGGGTCCTTTTTAAAAAAAAAAGCCTTTTTATTAAAAAAGACTTTACCTCAAACCTGCAAATGACAAACTTGGCCCATTGGAACCTTTTTTTAAAGTTAAGTGTTTCAATGATTAAAGTGGATGGTCCCATGACAATGGTCGACTTGTAAAAGTAGTCAAACATTTAAAAAAGTTTCCGTGATTGACAAAACTTTGCAACCGCACAATCAATGTCTCTTTTGAAGAAATGCATTTGATATGGTTGCAAATATGCAAATATATTATTTGATCATCCATTCCAATACCTAGGATGTGTAACTAAGTGGTCAAAATTTTAAGTTTCATCGAAAAGTTATATATCATCAGCTTATTGTTAGGGTACATAGCCAGTTAAAGTAATGTAAGTCATAACTAATATGTATATCATTTCTTACATGAAATTTACCAAGTATGGATGGATGTGTCCCAAACCATCAACTATTTGATATCTAATTCACTAAATATGTGTATTAACAGATTAATGCATACAATTGCTCATGCTTACGTGAACAAGAGAAATTATGCACAAATTATTCCAGAAATCATAATGTAAAATGACTACCAAGTAGGTTGACACTGATATAGCTTTTGGAAGCTTATTTGCTTGCCCTAACACATATCTTACTGAACACTATGTGGTTCAAGAAAAAATATTGTTTATTGGTGAAAAACATTCATTGGGAGATGTGTATGCTCACATGGAAACACAATGCAAATAGAGAGATGTTATGTCTTAACATTAAGGAATTAGAATTTATGGGAGTACATAAGAATACCTCCAAAGATTAAACATCTATGGAATGAACTAGGGACACCTTTCCCATTTAGATTTATGCTAGTTTGTTGAGTTCAAAAACCATGGGTAAGTTTTCGTTCTTCTTAATCCAAGGTTGTGAAAATTAAAAATAAGTATGGTTTTAAATCATTCTCATTAGCTAACAATGCTCCGAGATGTGTGCCATCTTCTATCCTGTCCTGAATTTCAACACCCTCTTGCACTCATCTGAATTATTAATAAGTGTGAATCAATTTTTTGAAAACAGTTCCAACCTAATGTGGCTAGTGTTTGTTTTTTTTTCAGTGATTTTTTGCCACTTTGCAAAAAATAAAAAACAATGAAATGCCTCACAGATTCTTTTTTGGAAAACTTTGCCCAAATTAGCCAGATTTGGAGGCAAAAAGTTGTGAAATCGCCATATTTGGACATGTGGGTCTATTTTGCGAGCATTCCCAAAATAGGGAGATTCCCAAATTTGGCTAAGCCCACTAGTTGTGAATGATTGCCAGCCCACTTACCTCACAAATTGTATTTGAGGAAAAACCCTGAACATGGCATCTTGGAAGATAATCCTAACCGTAGTTATTATCCTATCGACTAGGATTTGCCAATAAGCTCTAAATCCTTAAACTCTAATTGACAGATATTTCTTGAAGCAGAAAGGAAAGTCTTAGAATGTCAGTTGGAACTTAGAAGTCTATCTCAAATATGAATATCACCAAAATCTGTACAGCAATGGCTGTTAATAGTCAACAAAATTCTGACTATGGAATTCATGTAGGTTTAGATCTCCATTTGCCATTTTTCAAATTCTTGTCTGTATTGCAAGCATCAACAGCCATAAAGAGATTGTACACCATTCCTCTGAGTTATTGCTGTTGTAGAAATACTGAAGACGACAAAGGGTGTTGTAATTTGTAAGTGATATTTATTACTTATGTTTGGGTCTCTCTAGTTAAACGTCTTCCTTTCAACTTCCTCTACTACAAGCAGTGTCTTTTTTTTTCTTTTTGGGAAAAATATGACATTATGGCTACTCTTTCAAGCCTTCTGTTGCTAGGCTGGCCACTGGTTGGAATGAGTTGTAGTCCAACAGGGTAAAAACAGAAAATTGAAGGGATTTTTTGGCTACAAATTAAAGGGGGATGGAGTTTCATTAGGCATTTAGTTTTTTTAAAGGTGGCTAATTCTGACTACAAGTGTTAGATGGTGGTAAGAGAAAAGGCTCCAGCTATCAGATTGTTGTAAGAGTTTTGGCTACTGAGAATTTTCACAAGGGAAATCTAGGCTACCTTTCATTAAACCATGGAGACTCTAATCAATTGTGAGGGGACGGAGCCCTTTAAATTGCAGCACAAGTGTCCTACCTACAAAAAAAAAAAATTAGTTCAATACAAAACCACCATCAAGTCACAAATTACAATTGAAAAGCAACAAAAGAGGTTGAATAAGAAGTGGTACCCATTTGGGATCACCAACTTCACTTACCCAAAAAACCAAAAAACCAACCAATCAAAAATCTAGTGGATTAAGATTGTTCAAAACTCACGAATCAAAAGCTTTAAATCTAAGCTCCCACACCATATTGAGGACATTCTACGTGCCATTCCTCATATGTAGAAACACACAAAAAATTATGAAGAGTATAAAACTTTTGGGAAAACATTATGACCACTGAACCTAGGTTGGTAAGGAGTCTATTGCGTAATTTGGATTTGCAAAATGCCAAAGAACTAAAACAGTGTTCATCCTTTACACTACCAAACACTTGTTCCATGGCAATTGCAACCAACTTGAAATACTCTGGAAATGCATAAGCAAGTATTCTAAATGCTAAAAGAATGTGCCAAAGTTGTGTCAAAGGATTCACATCAAGCAACTTAACCATGGTTGCACAAGCATTTGATTTCATGGCTAACTTGAACATGGATTGTTGCATGTCAAAGGACACTACTGATAGAACTTTAGTCACCCAAGTATCACTATCAATCAGTTTCTTGGGCACCCAAGTATCACTATCAACCAGTTTCTTGCGGTGGCAGAAAGCTACCTTAATCACATCCAAGTGCTTCCTGAAACTTTTTTTTGCATTAGACTACAACATTGTTATGGGTATACCACACCTAGATTGTCCATGATTCCATGAGCAAGGAATCTCCCTTGCAATTCTGCAACAAGGAAATCAATAGGTTGCCCCTACAAACCCAAGTTGCCACATTCAATTCAATGCAACAAAATTGATTCCAAAATTCAAATTATTCAATGGACAATTGAAATAAACAAAATGATAAGGGGGATACTTTACCTTTGCATTTTGCTTCCACTTATGTGATGACTATAGCATAAACCTTCTTATGACATTAAAAACTTCACCAGTCTGCATATTCAAAATAGTGGCCCAAATGTGTTATTGGTTCACATCAAATGCCAAATGTTTTATGCTCGTGTTCAAATTTGTCATCCATCGCATGATTATGGAATCATGCTTAACATTCAACAAAAGTTTTATAACCTTCAAAAGCATCAAATTTGAACCTTGTGTTCAAGTCTATGTACAACTCATAAATCTCCTATTGACACACTTTCATTGCTACCACAAAATCATAAATGAAAACATCTTACAACTGGCCAAACTTGATCAAGTTATGGACTAATTACAGCAACAGCATAATGGCAACAATCCCTACACATCACAAAAAAGGTCAAAGTTTGTCTTTCTCGTGTCATTAGTAGGAGCATCAAGGGTCATATTAATCAGCAAAATTTTATACTCTACCATAACACATTGAATAAGAGACAACATAGAAATCCAATGGGTTTTTACATTTTTCAAAATCTTAACAAGTTTTATGAATTCCAAATGCCTCTTAAGGCTCTAGGAAAAATAATTTTAGAAGGTGTGAAACAAACCCTCAAATCTATTAACCATTTGTAAGTGTGATAGAATCTGAACTGCCAAATTGGTTCTATGGGCCATACAATGAACTCCTATGGAATGTGGAGCCCAAGCATCAAAATTTGCCAAGTAACACTTGACTTAGTCCTTTGAAAAACTAAAACCCCATCAGTTCCAAATGTCATAAGTTTAATACCAATCAAATGTTTTGTGAGACCCCCTTAATGCATCAAAGCTTGCATAAGGACTTGAGTAAGATTATCAACACTTAATCCAACCACCACATGATCAAAGGACAAGATAATTGGTAGTTTTTACCAACTTTGAACCACATAGCCATGAACTCATGATCAACTTTGGTTGTCAATTGTACTTACCTCATCACAAATAAATGATAAATATTGGGTTGTTCCAACAATAGATTTTGTGGCCTTCAAGATAATGCCATGCATATGTTGAGTCATAGCCCAACCAAAGTTGTCTATCCAATGCATTTTGGGATTCTCCTTAAAATTCAAGAAATCAAATAAGTCTTTGTGAGCCTCATACTCAAGCATTGGTCTACCATGTTTGTAAGTGTGAAATAATGTAACAAATTGGATTAGTTTCCTACGTTTTTCACCAACCAACCAATTAAAAATTTCTTGCAAAATAAATTATTTAAATAAATTATTTCCCTTTATAAGCATATGCAACCTGATTTTTGTTATGTTTACAATCATTGCTAATATACCATTCCCCTTTTTTCACCCCTCTCATAAGATTATCAATTTTCCTTTGACTTGCATGTTTATGCAACGAATCCCATTTTGGTGCTAGAAGTTTGTTTTTATGCTCAATCTTTGAGCAAATTTTGCACTTCATAGTGTGCAAAAAACCATCAAACCCCACTTGCAACTCAACCCAAGGTAACTTGGCTACCCAAGAAACCTTAAACATTTTTTTTGATTCATAAGCCCAAGTTGTATTGATTTTTGGTGGTGACAAATTTTTGATCCAAAACTTCCACCACCTCTTCTATTGAATCAACACTAGGAAATTATGTTGGAGATGCATTCAAAGGATTCAAACAAATCACAAGAATTTCAATGGAAGTGGCAAGTTGCTTACCTTTTAAAGTAGCAAGTTGATGCACAAACTCAACCCCACCTTTGTTGTTGGAAGCCATATCAAATGTAAGTAAAGAAGTGTTATCATTACAGTTTCGTGAGCTATAGAAATATTTGAACTTAAAGTTCAAGGGCTTTAGTGGAAACATTGAATCTGATTACACAAACCATGAACCACCAGCACCCACCACCAATTCGAACACACAAAAACAATGGAAGATGATGCAAATGCACCATGCAATTATCGCTAACACCCACAACCACTAATAAAACAAGAAAAAAACCTCAAAAACCCATAAAGTCAAAAACCTTCAACAAAATGTGAATCCAAAAACTCACAAAATTAATACGAAAAAAAAACCAACAAACCCAAACACTTTGGAAAATGTGCGAACCCATGAACCGAACAACATGAAAACAAAAATCGACAAACCTTGACAACCTAAAGAATGCATAAACCCACAAAATCGAACAATGTGAAGCTAAAAGTCAACAAACCCAAATGATCTGCAAAATGTGCAAACCCATGAAATCGAACAACGCGAAGCAAAAATGAATGAACCCAAACAATCTACAAAGTGTGCAAACCCACTAAACCAAACAACATGAAGCCAAAATCGATGAACCCAAATAAAAATGCATGAACCAAAAAAGCAAACAACACAAAGCCAAACACTAATTAACACAAACAATTTGGACTTTATAGAATGTGTGAACCCATGTAATTGAACCATATAAAATTTAGAAAGGTACTCACATACCTATAACTTAAACAAATCTTAGAATAGTTTCCTAAACCCAAAATCCTAGTGCATCTCATATTCGACCAATAACAATTGAAGTAATACAATGAATGCCAAATCCCAATTCCCAGAATCCCCTCATCCATGTGCATTGTGTACACTAGCAATTGCAGGTCATTGCTCAATGATGAAATTTCTTCAATGGGCAAAACAAATCAATGAGCCATTGAACTACAACCTACAAACATTGAGGCTTTCAAATTTTAGCATTAAGAATCGTGATTTGTAAATCTTGTGAGCCTTAAGAAACTAAAACAAAGAACTTGTAACATCCATGACTTAGATGGCCACAAGAGCTTGGCAAACTGTAGCTAAAGTTCTTGAATGTTTAAACCTTAAATTGTTTTGGTAAGCTTTTGTAATAACAAAGTTTGAGCCTAGGGTGATAGAATGATGATGGACTTCATGAAAGAAGAAGAGGGATAGTGAAATGTTTTGAGTAGGAAAGGAAGGGTTTGACGAGCGCCCAGATTTGTTCAATAAAAGGTGGCGACTATCCAATGGCTAACATCACAAAGTAGGTGACTTAGAGTTTTACTTGGGGTGTTCTAGCGAATGCCAACGACAATCTATTGTTAGAAAGGTGACTAGATTACAAAGTCATGATGTTTTCAGGCGACCTTTTAGGGCTTGGCAGTGTTTTAAGGCGAAAAGACCCGAGTTTCACCATGAAAATCTGAGCGTACAGGTGGCTGGTCTGAATTATTTGGAGAAATTTGATGATTTTTCACCCAAAAAAACCACCGATTACAAGTGATTTTTTTACTGGCGAGTTTTCGCCAAATTTCAACTAGTAAAATATGACTTGGACCTATACAAAGAACTTTTCATGGAAACACTGGCCTACATAGGCCTGATTTAGACCAAATTTTTTTTCTTCCATATGGCTAGATTATTATGATAAGTTCCAGTAGATGGCCAAGAATATAGAAGGATCCATTTCTTTTAACTTTCAAATCTGGTATATCACCAAATTTCTCTTTTTTACGGGGTTTGAAGATGATGGCCACTTTGGCTACATCACAAAATTGACAAACAAACACTGCAGGCTATGCATGCGAGTGCAATATTTTGATTTTTCAATTTTGTGATGTTGCTCAAGTGGTGATGATCCATAAGAATATTTAGCCAAATTTGGCAATATCCAAAATATGAAAGTAGAAAAATGTTAAAGACTTTTTCATGTTGTAGGCAGTTGAGAATTTTTTTGAATATCTTTATATTTTTTTGTTGCAATTTTTTTTCAAACATTGTGACTAAATATTCCTTTGCCACCCAAAAAATCACTGCTGGTGGTATCGCTGATGAATTAGAATATTGCAACGATTCATTTCACAGTTCTTGTACATCATCAGTAGATAGTGGAGTTTGAAAAAAATCTACTTTTGTATGTGACCCCTATGCAGATTTGGCTGAGTCCTCTTGTGGATGATTGCTAGTCCACCTACCTCACAAAATTGAAAACAAAAACCCTCATTCTTAACTCCCAATTTGCAAACCCAAAAAATAGAAGAGTTCCTCTATGTACTCGAATTCATTCCCACCCTCCACATTAAATGATTTGCTAAGGAGATCAAGACAAATTAAAGATCTTCCCCAAAAAGTACCTTACGATTATTGTTGAACTGTTTCTAGAGATTCTATTGCCCTACAATTACAACAATTAGAGCCCTATGGACGACTGCAGGCCTGGGGCTAATCAACACCCATATTGGGAGTTCCATTCATCTGCACCCGATGAAGATTCTCATCGGATCCGATCCGGTCCCCCAAGAGTCTTTTTGGTTCATTGCGTTCCCAATGGCTCGGCATGATACCTAGTCTGGATGGCTACTTTATACCTAGTCAGAGAAGGGACTCGTTTGTGGATAAAATTATATGCACACATGATCTACAATTTATTGCTAAGAACTTGAGATAACTTAAGGATGTGTTCAGATTCGTGAAGTTTGATTTAAACACAAATTAGGCCGGCTTTACACTGGGAGTCAGGGCTGAAAAAACTTAGGGCCAACTTTGAGCATTTTTGGTTTGTTGTTTTGCCCCAAGCTATTAATAAATGCTAGAACATTGATGTCACCATATTAGTAAATCCTGGAACATTGGCCTCAAGGGTTGCAAATTGGCTTCCCAAATTAGATGGGTTCTTGTTTCAGCCTTGGGGCCAATACAAAGCCATGAAGTTCAACATACATTAGTAACATGTGACGGATTGAAATTTTTTTTTCTATTTCAGCCTTAACTCCTAGTGTGAAGCCCAACTTTTGCACCAATAGAAATGCTTGATTTGAGTTGAGCATTGGCCTTGACTCTAGTGTACAAGTGGGCCTTAATCTATTCTTTGTTTCTGATTTCTTGCAATGAAAATCAGAGGGATCTTCGTTTTATCCAAGAGAAGAAACTGCCTGTATACCGTTGATGAGTGCACCCTAAAGTTTTGCAGAAAAATGAACTTCCTACTCAGGCAATTGCAGGATTGGGTTGATCAGGTTTACAAGAGGTTAACTGCATTAATTACTCATTTCTCTAATCTCAGGTGAAATCCAAATCAATGATGAACTGCACAATGCGGCAGAACCAACTCGATAGTCAAGATCAGGATGAGCTGCACTCATGTAGCATAATCAACTTAGTTTAATCAAGCTGGCTTAATGAAAGATCAACGATGAGCTGCATTAATTAGTAAAGTAGTTTAAATAACTTAGTTATCATTAAGCTAGCTTAATCAAGATCAGTAATGAGCTATTTATAGTAGGACACTGCATTAGTGGTGGACTGTGATTTCCAGATCTTAAGGCACCAACTGCGCAAATCGTGATTGCAACTTTTAATACAAAGCTAGTTTGAACAAACTATGTGTCGAGATCTAGTTTTGATCGCTAGAGCGATTCGCGTCAAGGACGCAGGAAGAAGATCATGGATCCACGCACTAGTAGTGATATAGCCAGCGGCCGATGTGTGCAGCTTGTATCATCAGCAGCTTCCAGTACTGTCTCCCCCGGTGGCATCAAGTCTTTTGCTATCCTCGCGCTCAGGCCGCTAAGAGGCTTCACTTCATCAAACTAGGCTCGGATTTGTTACATCTAAATACTCTAGCTAACTAAACATCAAGGATCATTTCTATATAAATTTCAGTGGTTAAATAATTACCTTGAGCAACTTCCCTGCCTCTCGTCCAGATTGAAGTCGTAAGCTTCATTCTGGACCTAGAGCTATGATCCCTCTAGAATGAACTACTAGGATTGACGAATGATATGTAGCTGCGATGTACATACAGGGCTAAGAAGTTACTCGTGGCTTCCACCAACTGCAGTTTGCACATTGCTCAAGAGAGTGCAGACTATACATGAGAATGCGCTGCAGGTTCGGGCTTCTAATATTGCAGTATTTCTAATATTTCGCGGTCTAATCTAAGCTCCCCAGTAACCAGGCTTGTGCACCATGGAGCTCAAAAACTCGATGTGATTGCCCTCCGATTTCTGAGGAGTATGATAATACCCCCCTTGCAGGTTTGAGAATCCCGCGTAATTATTATTACCTCCGGCCAGCAGTTGAATGTTTGCACTCGGCTGCAGGGTACTCGACGGAAGCTCGTATGTGGCGGAATGTAAAGTTGAGTGCAGCTGATGATGATCCTGGAAACCAATTAGACCCGCACTAGTAGGGATTCTGTTGAGATCACCAGTGCCAGCATTAAATCCATGATTCTGGCCACCGTGCTCCAAGTTTGAAAACTGCAGAAAAGTCGGCAAATTCGTATTGGGAGGAAGACGTTCGATCAATCCTGATTGCAGCAGCGCCTGGCTGCTGTAGGAGCCTAATTTGCAACCTCCTGTCACTTGCGATAACAAGGACAGGTGCTGTTGGGTCGTCTGTTGCATTTGTATTGTGTTGGGAAGCAAAATGTTGGTCTGAAGTGTCATGTTCACAAGCCCACCGGCGCCCAATAGGCCTGCTCTTGGGTCATCACAGCTGCTGCGCTGTAGCCGCGTGCGCACTCTCTTACGACAACCACCACCGACGGGAACGTTGCGAAGCGTGCCTCCTACAGTCCAGTAGCGCTGACAGTTGCGGCAGAAGTGTCGCGGCTGGTTCACGCTGTAGTTGTTGTAGTAGCAAAATTTGGTGTTCATGGACTGGCAACGAGGGCACGGGAGCGTGACCCTAGTCACAGGCCTGTCGCGCACGCTGCACACCCCACTCCCGCCTGTCGCCGGACCTGCAGGCGATTGCAGCTCCCCTGCCGATGCCGAGTCTCCGGACCCTTGGTGCGTTAGATGATCATGGTCCAGAACCTCTTCTTCGCAGTGGCTCATCATCAAATGCATGATTCCCATATATCACCTATTACAGCTTGCTATCTGATCTTCACCAATCTCATCCGGATAGTCTTCTTCTCATCACTTGTTCTGTCCTCAACCCAAGTCCCTGCATGCAATCCAACCGATAAGAAAGCTTGAAAAAGAGAAACTAGCTAGTACAAGATTGTAACTACTCCGAAATTGTGTGTACGCAAAACGTTGCGCCATGACTAGCCTTCAACTGCGCATGATAAACCAAACGGAAGCTCGGAAGGACAACAGCGCAAAAGGGCGGCTTTCAGTTAGAGTACAGATAGGCTGCAGCTAGCAGCGTATTGTGCGGCTGCAAGGACAATTACGAGTAGACGTTTGTCTTTTGCGCGTGCAGAGCCAAGAGGACAACCTGCAGGGGATAGGTAGCTCTCTTCGATATGTTGCACTTGTTTGAAACAGACAGCAAAAGGAGAAAGTGAAGAGACTAGCTTACCAATCGCATGATCAAATTGAACCCATCCGCACACTAGTTACGCGGGTGCCGCCAAGATGTGCACACTGTGAGGAAGCTGCAACAGTTCAAGAAATGATTTCCGTCGGTTATATCCGAGTTTAGAGCTTCTTCAAACTCTTTGCCCGGCCGGGTTCCTCAATACTCCCGCGCGCAGAGGGCTGCACATGGTACAGGAGCATGAAGACCTATGCTATCAACTGCAGGATTTCGGGGGCTTCAAGATCAGTCTAGAACAGGTGTGCATTAACGATCACAACGTTTGTGTCAAAGCTCTGAGAGGCACGCAGAGACGCGATGTCGGCTCGGCCAGTCTACTTGGCGAACATAAAACGGTGCAACGAAAACCACTGGCTCACGATACACTCTAGTATTACCCACATGATCTCTCCCTTTTAACTTTATATCAGGATGGAGTCGTTGCAGAAAGCTTCAAGAAACTCAGTCAAAACACCGCCCGATAAAAGCGAGACTCACGCAATTTGAGGAGCAGATCAGGAAGGAAGCGATATTGAAGTTTGGTGCGTTGAAAGATGAAACGTTGAGAACGTGACTGGGAAAGAGCTCACTTTATGGGAAAAAAGTGTGGGCTGGGAGATCATTGCTGCTGGTGTGAAGTAATCGAGAGCAACAAGGACGTGGTTTGGTTGGTAATCACCCGAAATTTTCCCTTAAGCTAATGAAGATTAAACCTCAAATCTTCTTAAATCTCAACATTTCCATACCCAACCCTAGAGTACTGCAAACTATTTTCTCCATACCTTCTTCCTCTATAGGAGATAGTAATTAGTTGTTCTCGACTTCTGATGATCAGCTTCACTAGCAGCTGATATAATGAAGTTTCCTCCAAATCTGCAAAGAAACGAATCCTCTGAGCTGCCACCAAAGGACTACTAGTTAATGGTTGCTAGTCAACAATTGACAGAGAGCTGCAAGCGGGAGATGATGATGATAATGATGATGATGATCTATTATGCTCCTGTACTACTCCAGCTGACGAGAGCTAGCTACGCAGTACGTAGGAAGTCCGAAGAAGAGCTTGAGAGCTGCAAACTCATTTTCAGTCAGTCAGGAACAACTTCAGGGACCGCATGCACATGCGCTTTCTGACGAAATGCTGTTTTCAAGCCTCGTACTGGTGGAAGTAACTGTGGCCCTGGTGGGTAATGAATGAGTGAGTGGTTCCCGAGCATGACAAGCAGCAGCACATACCATGCATATGCAACGGCGGCAGAGGCTAGCCCAATGATGCTCACTATAATAAAGACGACAGAAGAGCAGGCGAACTATCAGGCGAACTAGCTAGCAAACAAACAAGAGGCAGGCAAGCATTCAAGTGAAGAAGCTAGATCAGGTTAGGCGGCATCAAATCGAGGCACTAATTGCTAGGCGTTCATAATAAGGACATCCCTCCCACCCAACGACTCTGCTTCCTGAATCCCTTCCCTTCCTCGCAGACTTTGGAACAGATTTAATTGGCATCCGTTACCATGCACCATCAAGCGAGCCACTCATCATGCATCACCAGTCGTCTACTTATGCCTGCCAGGCGCATCAAACTCATCATCATCTACTCCTCCTCCTCCTCCTCCTCCTCCTCCTCCTCGCTAACTTCATTCTCATTACCGCTGCTCAAGTGGTGTCCGTCTCTCACTACAGCGGGAATAGGACAAGGCTAGCGCTTGCGCATTAATGAGAGGCCGGCCTCGAGAGTCCAGAGACTGACCGGGGACCGGATCAGTCCGGCCTGTCTACTTATATAAAATAATTGGTGTCCGCACATGCTTGATTCGGTAATTCGTGATTGGCTGGAGCCCTCTCCCCTCCGTGGGCCCTGCATCCTAGTATATTAATAATAAGTCAAGGGAAAATGCACAAACTCAGGGACAGGGCGTCACAGGGGGCTGGTTTTCTAACTTTCTACCTAGCATAGGTTGAAAGATAACCTAGATGAGAATTTTAACCCAGGTGTTAAAAATTCTTTCCCTCTTTCCGCCTTGGGTGTACCAGCACCTGCAGTGGTATGATGTCACATGTTATCATGGTTAAGAAACCAGTGTTGGACAGGTACCCAACAAAGGTCAGTCAGTATATACCAATCTTGGCCAGTTATTTCTTTTTTTAATAATCGCTGGGTAGGGTTTTTTTTTTTTTTTTTTTTTTTTTTTTCCCCCACACAGGTTTTAAATTACCCAAAAAATTTTTTACCCAATTGGTTTATCAAAAAAACTTAGTTATTATTTTTCATTTTTGCTAAT
>Ga0116227_10003767_pt1 | contig 33445 bp, 20 predicted proteins | sample S1TSphgellanicum_FD_89693 | JGI IMG/M metagenome (GOLD analysis project Ga0116227, IMG submission 89693) | Host-associated microbial communities from peat moss isolated from Minnesota, USA - S1T2_Fb - Sphagnum magellanicum MG | ecosystem: Host-associated > Plants > Peat moss > Unclassified... | reverse complement strand
CCTCTCCCTTAGTAAGCCTCCATGACTTTTCTTGAGCTTGTTCCCCTTGTCCAATGAAAGCTTTGAAATCCTTTGCTTTAATCAATGGCCTCCTCATCCTTCTAGAGCCAATGAGAATTGTGAATAAATTGCCATCCAATTGAGTTTAGGATGAAAATTTTTGGCCCCAATGAGACACAAAAATTATTCCATCCTCCAATCAAATAGGATAACAATCCTCATGACTAATGGGATTGGAGGATTCATCCATTCCCTTATCTTGGATATCTTGATGAGGTCTCTTGAGCTTGATCTTTATCCTTTCCGTCCATTGACCTTCACATCCTACTTCTTCATCCTAATTACTTCAAGTAACTAACTACTAGGATGGTTTATTGATAGTAACAAATAACGTCCTTGAATTCTTACTTGACTAACTCAATGGTTGAACTAACATCCCCGTGTACCATTTACTCTTTTGATATCCCCTACCTATTTATTTTACCATGCACTAGTTAACTATGTAGTACATAGTAAATTGGAAGTAAAAATTGCATCTCAAAAAACCCCCACATACTTCTAGATCCGCGGTCGAAATTAGGGTTTGATGAATCCATTAAATCTAGGATGTTCGAGTTTTCATGGGGTTCCGCCGTCACTCCCACACCTTACACCTACCCTAATTTGTTAAATAAAAAGGCCTCGACCCCTTCTGAACACAAGTACCACGTTGTTTATACTACCTTCTTGGTTTTTGTTGATGCAGATGAAAACTAGTCATGGCGGATGATGTTGCTACGCCTTCGAATCCTCCAGTTACACCAATAGAACAGGAAGAGCTTGAAGAAGCACTGCTCGACGTGATTATTTCTCAACGGCCGTGCGAAGAAGAACCGCCCAGGCGAGTGGTGCGCATTCGAGTCGATCGTTCGGCATGGGATCGTCGATTGTCTCCTAACCCACATGCTTTAGCAATCTATTTAGAATTCGTTCTTGCTCGTGGAGCTGCGCCAAAAAGGTTTGAAAAATGTCAATGCGAAGATGATGATGTTCGTCTCCATTGTCGAACGTGGGTTTCCCGGTGATGGCCATTATCGTTGGCTACGAGGGCCAATCAACCCCCTTCCCATGGAGTTGAACCGAGTACCTTGCTCGCACCATTCGTCGCATTCTAGATTTTTTGCAATTGTGATCTATCCTTTAAGTCGGTTAAAAAGTTGTAATTCACCTGAGGCTATTCAGGCGGAAATGTTAACACTTAAGTTTGATTTTATTTTATTTTAAAAGTCTGATAGAAGTGAAACTAAATAAAGATGTATTAGGACTACATCTTAAAAATCTTACAAGTACATCATCAGTGTTTGAATATTCTTCTACAGACTAACTTAACCTTGTCATGGTGAAATGTTATTGCTAATTATGGGCTTGTATTCCCTATCTAATATATTAATTCACTACATCTGTCTGTCTGTCTGACGGAGGTTTTGGGGGGTGGGGGAGGGAGAGGCCGGTGAAGCAGCGGGCGACCGGTGTCAGTTTGTGACGGGGGTTGAACCACCATAGTTTCTGTGTACAAACCGTCTCCACAAAACATTGTAGCCGTCCGAAGGGTAAGAATGACGGTCGGATCGCATCCCTCTCCCACCGCACCAGAAGCGAATATAAAAACCTTTCCCTTCCCCCCCCCACTACCGAAAGAACCGGCGGTTATATAAAAGAGCGTGTTTTGGAAATTTCCAAAACTTTCGGGAACCAAGGTTCAAAATGTCAGAACTAGGGTTTTGGGTTTTCTCACGTCGGGTAAGGGAGTAAATACTCGGATTGATAACCTGAAGGTACACACGGCTGGTTCTGATACCCGCACAACGTTGGTCAGGACCACTGCGCGTTCAGGGTGGCTGGAATGGCGTAGCCACGGGTGTCCGAAGGTCATGGGTACCACTAGTATATCAATAAATCACATCTAATTCTACATCCCCTTTCCCTTCTCTATAACATAAAAGGGATAATGTACTTTAAAAGGTTTACTAGGTGTTTAATTGATTAAGCGTTACATCAACTGAAATAAAGAAGTACTATATGCCTAAAAATATCACAAAAGTTGATTCAACTATTAATAATCACTACTTGAAGGCTTATAAGCATTCAAATCATTAGTACTAAAGAAAATTACGGAACTAAAGCTTAACTAATTGTTGAGCTATAATCCATGGCTCACAGGGTTGTCTCCTCTATAAAGGTTAGAACGGTGCACATGTGGTACAAATGGTTTACACCTGGCGCCCTTAGGGTGCCGTGGCAAATAGAAGTGAAAAAAAAACTATTTTTTTGCCTCTAGCAAATTTGCAAATATCATACTATGCACTTATGATAAAGAAAATCAAATTATATTCAATACAGTTAGACAACCTGCATAAAATAACATAATAATTCCATAAGTATACACTTTGGATAATTCTAGAAAAAAACCCAAATCCCACAATAAATGACAAAGTCCATTACTCATATGATAACACAACACCAATAAAATAAAATTGATTACACTTAAAATGAATGAATGAAAATAAAAAGTACAAAGAAAAACATATCGATAAAAAAATACAGAGTAGGGTTAAAATCGCTTATTTTCAAAAAAAAATACTAAAAAGAACCATAGTAGATAGATTCAAGCTTCAATAAAAAGTGATCATTTACTCCTTCCTACTAAGTGCTTTCTAAATTGTACAAGATAGCCCCCCATCATATGGTTCACTAACTTTGCTTTCTGTTTCAATTTGCCCCATATGGTAGGAGATGGGTTTTATGGATTCCAACTTGTTAGATGCCCTTTCCACCCGCTGATGTCTTAGTTAGATTATTAGTGGCACTAAATATGTCATCATATATAATGTATTGACACCAATATAATGTGAATCTTGAAGGTGTAACAAAATATTTATTTGTTAAGCCATTTGATATTCTCAAATTTTAAAGAGTAAAACATGTCAAACTAAACCCCTTTCTTTACCTTTTATTATTATCAAAGTTTTCCATTTGCATGGGTCCTTTAGGATTGGGTAGGTACTATAGGTTTTCTAACTTCCAACTTAAACCATAGTGTATAATCAAATTTCACTAGTGTTATTTGTGAACTATAGTGCTTGAAATGTTGGTTTATTTATCCTCCAAAAGGTGGGTAATATGTTTCCATGTGTTATATATATATATATATATATATATATATATATATATATATATTTGTCCTTATTGTTTTTAGTTGTCAACATTCTGAAAGCATAACATTGTTCATTCGTGTAATTCCTTGTGTGCTTTTCTGCATTGGTTTGTTGTAAAGCGAACTGATTCAAAAAGAAATTTAGTTTTTCTAGGAAAACTCCATCATTTCATGCTAAATAAATTATAAACTATATATATATGGCCCTCTGTACCCAAAATAGATGTGCTACCAGACTGCTACACCTTGGCTTATGTCCCTAATAAATATTCTATGAATGTTTAGGATGTTATCATTAATGGACATGAAAAAAAACCAAGGCTAAGACAAAATAATTTGTTTCTCACCACTTGGTCAATAGAAAAAATCCACTATAGTCTTGCTCACTTTTTTCTTTGGTTAAAATGGGGAAAAAAATCTTTTTTTATTCGATGTTTATGAGTGCTTCAACTTTCCTATGCTCACTTGAGGCCATAAAGGCTAAGTTGGTCATTGTCTACCTCATTTATTTATAAAGTTATATAATGATTAGCTCTATAATGTAATTGCATTATAAAGTTAATCATTCATCATAATATATTATTAATTTTTCAATTATGCTACTAACTAAGTAATTTTATGAAAAATAACCATGAATAATCATAGATAAATAAATATGGCTTGGATTTCAAATTTTGATTTATCTTAGAGTCTTTAAAAGCTACGACCCACAAGTATCATTCTTATCAAAGCGGGAAGGGACAAAAGCCATACAAAATGAGGCCTTCTTTAGACCTAAATATACAATGATTTATTGTTTTGCCCTACTATGAGCAATTAAACTAGGTTTATTATAATGTTGGCAGAGTTGCAAAATGGAATGTAGCAAATAAAAATAAAATTAGGAACTCAAATCAAAAACAACAAAGCAAAAAAATCTTTGTTTTCTTCTTATAATTATCTACCCCTATATTTCAAAGTAGAAAAAAATAGAGTTTGTTTTTAAATAAAATAATGAAATAGAAGCACAATAAAAAAAATCTATTTTTTTTAGATTGCACTCTTTTTTCATTACAAATGGGGTTACCTAAAATGAAGGGCATGGCATTTCATATAACATAATTATAATCTATAATTATTATGTAATTTTGTAATGCAAAAGTATAGCTAGTTATGTAGACCAAAAGTTCTACATAGTAAATTTAAATTGATCTATGGATAGTCAATTTTATTACGATGATGATTTGTTTAGTGATATGCATAAGTTTTATATTAGAAGTTTGGTAGGTCCAAAACCTACTTTTGTGTAAAAAATCATATTCAAAAAAAAAAGTTTGATTTTGGCTTAGAATGAATGTTAGTGATATGCTCAACACATGCAAGTCAAAAATTGTCTTCAAATTAGAATAGAAACAAAGTGGCAAATGAATGCGTAACACATAGGAATCTATTGAACAGTTTGGGCCAAATCTTAAAGAAATAAAAGCTAAAACACATTGTTTGATGAACTCACATAGTATTAGGTAGTTGGTTAGGTAAAGGTTGACCAAGCCTAGGATGCTTAGTTGGTCTTTTTGGATGATTAGCCATACTAGGACTTAGACATGGCCCAGACTCCTACAGGAGACAACAATGGGCAATCTTGGACAATGGGCGAAAGCCTGATTTGACAATATAGCGTGAGTGAAGAAGGGCAACATAGCTTGTAAAGCTCTTTCATCGAATGTGCGATTATGATAAACCTCGAATAATAAGCCCCAGCTAACTTCGTGGTATTAGTCGTAGTAAGATGGGGGGAAGGGGGGGGGGGTTAGTGTTATTCATAATGATTAGGCGTAAAGGGCACATACGCGGTAAATTTGGTCAAAAGTGAAAGTTGTCAGCTCAATCGGTGGAATGCTTTCAAAACCAATTTACTTGAGTAAGATAGAAGATAGTGGAATTTTGTGTGTAAAGTTAAAATTCACAAATATACAAAGGAACACCAAAAATGAAGTTGTATTTACTGATGCCATGTTAGTGAAAGACTCCCTACAATGGGTTATGATATTTAAGAAGGGACTAGAAAATAATAGCATATTGATGGTGAGTAGGAACTGGACTTATATTAACAATTGGGATTATACTTCAAAGGTACTACTCCACAACAAGGAATTATTTGTGAGGAAATATTAAAATCTTTTGAATCCTGTTATTTATTGGGCCCTAGCCCCACAGGGACAAAGACTTTTGCATTAGATCCAATTTTTGGAAGTTTTACCTTATTAGAACTAGTTTCACATTAAGTGAACTTGTTTTTTTAGTGAAAGTGTTTAAACTGTTTAAATTGGAATGGATTTTTTTTATGTTCAGAGTGTAAACACAATAGGTAGATGTACAACATCTTATTTGTTGGCAGGGCCAGTGTGTTTATGATGCCTTCTTTAAATTGTGCATCATAACACAAAAGAAAACAATTAAAAGACCCAATTGTGAAGTAATATATGGTAATTTATTCCTTAGCATTTAAGGAATATGAAAATATATATATTTCAAAATTCAGTAATAAATAATCATATTCAAATCCTTTTCAAATCCCCATTGCACATGGGAAATACTTATATCAAGGGCAGCAATCACAAGTATACTTTTGAAGTTACTAGTTATTACTAGTCCACATGTTGGAATCATTTGTGACCCAAAATAAAAGTTCATTGGGTCTTTTCCATGGTCTTAAAGTGTCCATCACAATTCAAAGGAAACCTTAAAACAACCTAACATGAAAAACCCTCATATTTCTATAGACTTTAATGGCAAAGTCCATGTGTACAATATTTTCAATTTTTGTAATTGTAATAAAAATGGCAAAATGGGTAAGGTAATGCAATATTTTTACTTGTTTACAAACTATTATACAAAACAATATCACATAAATTTCATGTTATGGTTAATTTGAATGACATTTGTATGTATTAACATCTTAATTATTTATATGGATGAGACATTGTTTTTTAATGACATATGTGAATGTTTAATATACAAAATTTGTATAGTTTTATGAGAAATTATAACATGGTAATTGCATGAATTTAGTTAGAACGTAAGTCATATGTATTTTGCATCAGACATCATAAATAAAAAATACACATCATCTATATAAATGAATACATATATTTTTCATGTCATTTTTATATTTTGAAGCCCATGAATTTTGCACAAAAATATATTATTTTATAATTTCATACGAATTTTGTTGAATTTTGTGATGATGCATGTCCATGTGTCCACAAACTTTAATCTAAAATGGTAGGGTTGTTTACAATAACCTCATATGATATACTAACTTTTTAATATTTTTGTGAAATTGATTGTTATACATTCATTTCTTATACAGACATGTAAGTCATGGTGGGAAAATGAATGCATTATGCTCCTTTGATATACAAATAGACTTGAACTTTCTTTGTGTGAAAATGGATGTTAAGCTACACCTTGATCATACAAAATTTGCAATCACACTAAAAACCGAAAATCAATGTATGATGGAAATATATGAAACTTCAAAATTTCCAATAAGTAATCTATCAATGTATGAAAAAGTCTAATGATACATGTTATTATGATTCTATAGGAAAACCTTCTTTAGAATTAGAATCCTAATTGTTAGTGTCATGTGCCTACCAATTGGTAGTTGTATATCTAATTATTGGTGGCATTTATTTTTCACTACCACTAGTGACTATGTCACATGGATTTATGATTATATTCATGACTACACTTGTAGTTGACACACACAACTACATGACCCCATAGTTAAATCATACTCATGGGTGCATTTTGTCTTTTAGAGTCATCTTTGGCATAACCATTATTTAAATTTGGAGGTTTTATGCTTTCAAAATGAATGCATTGTTAGAATCTTGTAATTTTTTTGCACAAAGCTCTTCATTGTGTACTATGTTGTTAGAATTCAAAGTAAGAAAGCATGGTAATAAAAATAGGGGATGCAAAAACACAACAATGTGTTTGTAACCAATGTTTTTGCTATTTAATGCACTCCTAAAAGCCCTTGCAATTTTTATTTATTGCATATCTATGGGAATGTCTTTAAATAAAACTTTCACATAATAATACAATGCAACATTTTTTTGAGTCATAAAAATTGAAATAATGTTTTGGCGACTTGTAAATCATGATTCTAAAAATATTCTATTAAATGGACCAATCATATTGTGCCACATCAACTTGATTGTCTTATCCACTTTTTATAAGATCTTGTGAAATGGACATATGTGGTGCCTAATAAAAAAAATGCACCTTCATTATTGTGACCATGGCATAGGGTATGCATACTTGCATTATGATTTGCTAAATATGGCATCTTTGGCCATAATCATCTTGAAGGCATATTCACCTCATATAAAAATGCATGAGCAACTTTTGCAAAAAGGCATGTATGTGAAGGTGGAAAATTTTGGCATAGAATTGAAATGCAAAAGGGGACTTGAAAAAAGTGACATGCATGTTGTCATTACAATTGAGTTGACAATCATTGTGTCATTGATTTCAATCTTCCAACCTAAATTGGTTTTCTTGTTTTCCACATGGATTCCATTCGGAACTTCCAAAGGTTTATTTAAAATTTGACCTCTACTAGCATTATTAGCATTACCATTGGTGTAGTGGGACGGGAGATAGCAAGGGTGAAAAGCAACTTATGATTGTAAACAAAAAAGCAAATTTTGACCAAGATATCCTTGCCATGGGCAAAACAATTAGATATAATATGGTCAAATTTTGGAAACATACAATGGAGGCCAAGGTGTAATGGTCTTAATCAAGAATGTAACAACAACCTCCACAAGATTATTTTTTTAAAAACACAACATTACATGATTTAAAACAAGGTCATGGATGAAAACATTCAAAACTACCTTTTGTAGTTGCACAACAAACTTATGAATACTTGGCCTTCTTTAAAAGAAAGGTAAATGTTTGTTTCCTTCATTCACATTAAAGAAATTTCCATTTCTTTGGGTTAAGAAAAAAATATTGGGCAAATTTTTTTTCATATATTTTATTCTTTTGAAAATTTGGGGAAAATAATATTTAGGTGGCTACCCAATACTATTTTTCCTTTGATGGTCAAATAAAAAAAACCTCGAAAATACCTTGGAAAATAATATTATGTATCTCTTCAAACTTTGAAGTAACACCCAAAAAGTGAAGTGTTCCCAAAATAAACACCCATTATGACATAACCAAGAGGCCTTATTTGGGGAATGTTTTGTTCCAAGAATGTTAGTTAATGTAAAGCCCTTAACAAAAAAATTCCATTTTCATTTTTTTTCCCATGACACTTAACAAATATTGGATATCATAAAAAAATTGCAAAAAAAATGAGGGAGGGCATTTCAAATATGAAGAACCTACGAATAGGCATTTTGATTTTAGATAAATTATGTTGTAAAAAGTACCTTAAAAATAAACTAGGAAAATTTTCCCAATATTTTATAATAAGTAAAAATGTTGGGGTTGCACCATATTCATTATTCATGGTGGATCTAACATTGAGGTCATCCCAAAATAACATGTATTTTAATGTGAAAATATAAGAGAATAAGACTTTTTATATAGTTTGTGACATGGGATTCGAAAACAAAATATATGGATTAAATCTTTTAGTTGTTCCTTAGTTACAAATTAAGTTGTAATTGAGTTGCAACTATAACATTTAAGCGCTCAGGGTAGGTTAGATCCAAACGGAGGGCTCCATTATTTCTAGTGTTAAGAAAATACTTGAACCCTTTCTATTGGCACTTCTAAGGCACTAAAAATCGTCAAAAACATAATAGAATTGAAAAAGTTATGGCTCCCAAAATAAAAAGGGTCAAAAATTCAAAAAAACAAACCACTTAATGTTATAAAGGGTAGTTCCGAACACCTAAAATAATTATTTTATGTTTTTCTATTGCTATTAGAATTCAAAGATGATTTATAGAACTTCAAGTGGTGTTCTTATAACACTTTAAATCATTAAAAATGAATAAGAAATAAGAAAGTTATGAGGTTTGAAATTAGGAGGGGTCCAAAGAGGGAAAAAAAAGGAAAAAAAGTTGTTTTGTAAGTTAGAAAACTTATTTATCTTCTTGTTATTTTTTCATTAAGGTCCAACCACTATATTAGGAACCACATGTGCCTCCTTAAACCTCTGTTTTATTTTTAGAATCTTCTTAGAATCTTTTTAATATGTCTTAAAAAAAATATTAAATTTTTAAAAAGTTTTTTTAATACTATTATGTTAAGGTGTATATTAAAAAATATTAAAAAATAAGTCATTAAAAAATATTTTCAAGTTGTGCTTTCAGTGTCAAAACTACTTTAAGTTGCTTTTATGCAGCTTTTAAGCAACGGTTATGATTACTTTTGGTACATGTTACTATGACTACATGCATTACTCCTTCTCTTTTACACTTTAAACAAAGATGATTTCTAAAGCTTGAGGTAGCATTCCCATAACATTTTAAATCGTTCAAAATTAATCACATATGATGAAAATATATATAACTGATGAATATTTATCTTTATTAAGTTATAAATAGTTATATTATAATCATAACATAGTTGAATAATAGTACTTTAATAGTGGCGCACTAATTGTTATACTAATTGTATCAATGGAAATCCTAATTGAAAATTAGTTACAAATGTATTCCATAATGGGTGGTGGAAATGTGTACATGTGGCATGATCACATGTATGTACATTGTACCTAGTTACAACATTGTCGCTTTAATGGCACATTTACAACAATTCTAAAATATCTCCCACATGCAACTTTTAAAAAATCAAACATGGTTGATTACATAGGTATGTACAATGTGTATAAATTACCATATAGAAGACCCATTTTCAATTCATTTGTAACTATAATACAACTAATTGATTTTTTAATGTGGAAATTTATTTATTAATACACCATATTTTTAAAGGGATAGTTACACTAATTGTAATACCTAAAAGATAGTTACACAATAGTTGTATATGAGTTGTTTCTTAAATGTTAATTGCAAGGTAGTGTGGTTTCAATAGACTTGATTTCTCATAATGCATTAGTTATAACTAAAATTGATTGAATATGATTGTCAACATTCCCCCATCAATAAAACACCCTTGTTCAAAATTGATATTATGCAAAACTTCCCCCACATGAGTTTAGACGTGAAATTCACCTTTGGAAGGTCCCACATGGTTTAACATGGGTAAGGTTTTAGGACAAAGGCAATATTAAAATTTAATTTGTAGTTAGTTGTTGACTTTTATAGGCTCTTTAATTTAGTAACATATTCATCTCAAGCCTTCAATGCCCTTATCCTAGGGTTTCACCCATCATAAAAACCTAGGCCAATGCATGGGATCAAACAAGAAAATAGTAGAGTCTACGTTGAAATAAATGTATAATACCAATTTTTTTCGAATTTTTTATTCAACCCACCATAGATTCAATGGATGAGCTAGCGGTTTCATATTTTTATTTACAAAATTTTTAATTTATTTTTTCTTGCTTATATAAAAAACTATTTCAACTTTAAATTAAATTTGTGGACTATTCATGTACTCCCTTAAGCTCCAAGTTTCAAATAAATTCAAGCCTTTTGCTCTTAGGGGAAAACATTATGTTTTAAAATTTGACATTATTTAAGTAAAAAAAATGTTGTTTAAGGGGTATTTTGAAAGACTTTAAGAAATTTCCAACCTATTATTGCCTAAAGTTCTAATATCCACAAAATTAATCCACCTCAAAGTTAATTTAAATATTGTATTTTTTTGAATTTTGAATTATTGTATTTCTTCTTGGAGAGTTTCATCAATCAACATCCCTTAGTCACAGTTGGGACCATGTGACAAAAGTAGTTTAAAGGTTTAATATCATTGCACTATGTAATTAAATAATATAATATTGCACAATACTTGAATTATACATATGTTTATATTTATGCAATGACATTACATGTGTCACAAGTTTAAGTGCCAATTGAATAATCACAACAACACATTTTGGGTCAAAAAAGACATATGTGACTAGTGATTAATGAGTTACTAATCCCATGTCATTTCACCTATTTAGTCACAATAAACATTTAGTTATAAAGCGTAGTCATTAAAATGACTAGGATTTTAAAAGTTTCTTATAATAATGAAATTCCATGTCATTATTAACCTTGGTATGACGTGTAAAGTGCATGTTATCTCAATTTAATAATTTTATTTGACTAAATGCTACAAAAGATGCCTTGATGGATGGTTGACATGTGTCAAAAATCTATAAACATGTTATGAGTTATTACACATGACCAAAAGTCAACCTAGTTTTACCCATGTAGTTAGCATAACCAGAACTCAACCTATTCTAACTTAGCTAGGCTAAGCAACCTAGCCTAGCCATAAGTCAACCTAGTTTAACCTAGCTAGGTTAGCTACCTAATTTTGACTAAGTGGCTTAGACTAAAAACAAATGTCAAACTCTTAACTCAAGAATCTTAAACTAGGCTACCTAACTTAAGCCAAATGGCCTATGTGTCATAGGTTATAAAAGTGAAAACTTGAACCTTTCACCTTCACTTTGGGGTTCAAGTCCTCATCCATTGCACTACCACATTTTTTTACATTAATTATATTTAACACAAAATTATAAAGCTAAAAATTTAGCCTTGAATTAATTTTGGCCATTTTAGGTTGACCTAAATCAACCTACCTATTACCTATCAACTTAGCCTAGATTACCCTAAGCATTCTTAGGCTAAAAAAACCTAGGATAATTATGTCACATCTAGTCGCATCATAGTAACATTTAGTTGCACAAACTTGGGGTGGTTACAAACTTGATAAAATGTCTTATAATGAGGCTATTTAGGTTGACTTGACAAAAAACCTAAAACTAGGAACTTAGGCAAGCCTACCTAGGTTAATTTATTAGTAGGGTAACCTATTCTAGGTATATTTAAACATACTAGATGTAGTACATTTTTTATGTTTAGTTAAGTAACTTACAAGGTAACTTACATTATGAAGTAGGTTTTTACTAATTAGCTTACATACATTGGGTAACTTAATAGGTATGTTAATTTAAGTTAGTGTGTTAAGTAGTTAAAAAGTGAAAGAGTTATGTGTCACCTTTTTCAAAATGACTATTAATATTGTAGTCATAATTACAAGTTCATAATAGATTATTTAGTACACATACGCATGCATGTGAATTCATGACTTCAAAAACTTCATGGCACACAAAAAATATTGGTGCCATAAATTCAAAACACACAAAAACTTGTGGTGTCACAAAAGTTCATGGATTGCCATGAAAATTTCTGACAGCTTGTTGCCAAATGGCATGCCATGTTATCATCACATGAAAGATCAAATTGTTAATAATCACAGAAGACAACAAAATTTTCAACTAGCTAAAAAATGAAATTAATACATCAAATCAATGAGATGAGTCATGATGTGAAATTAATGTCACAAATCATGAAATGTTGCATCTACTAATCAACCTCATTGCCATGTGGCATGCCACATTATCATCACATGACCATAACTTGTTATTATTCACCAAAAGTTTTAAGAATCAATGGAATTTTGTTAAATTGCCTAGTTTTTATGATTAAAAAATATATATTTGAAAATTTGATATTTTTGTAAAACCCATCAAGTCCTGCTATTGATTATAGTCACAAAACCATAATGCCACGTGGCATCACAATGTCGTTTATAACTACGTAGTCATTCACATGAACTTGTAATTACAATTGTAGTAAAAAAAACAACAATCATTTTATTAACTAGTTGTAAAACCCAAGATGTGTTATTGTGAATCAATATGCATTCCTAGGTTTTCCAAGTAATATTAGTGGGAAAACATTGTATTGATTTTTAGTTTTGTAATAAAATGCAAGCCTAGGGTGCAATCCTTAGTTCCCAAAATGAAAAAATGTGGGAATTCTAAAATGGAACTATAATAAAAAAATTTAATTGAATTCACAATCATGTGCAACTACTTATGCCAAGAAAAATTAGCAATTACCATACCTAGGATTAATGTTTGGCACAAAATATTTGGAAAAGATCTAGTTTAAAACAAGGGCAAGCTTTATTGATATTTGTTGAAAATCAAATTCTCAACTTGTGAAAAATTATTTATTTTTCCAAACACTGGGTTATTATTACAAATACACAACAAAGATGTACTTTGCATACTTGGTTCGCATGTGTTGAAATTTTGGATAATTAAATTTGAAGATGCCCAACTTTATTTTCTAAAAAAATAATTTTTTAATAAAAAATTGTAGATATTAATAGTAGGTAAAATAATATAGTTTGGAACCAAATGGTACAAAATTGAACCATGGACAAATATAGACTCATTAGACACATCACAACTTGGGTGAAGTCATTCTTCTCATCCCTATATTATACTTTGTAGTTCCTTACACAACTACATTTAAATGACATTTTTTCCTAGGACTCCAATCAAGAGTTTCAAAATTACTAAGTTACAAAACCTAACATTTTGGGGGCTCATGACTTTTTCATTTTGCTTTCAATTATAAAACTATAAAGAGAAAAGTTGTAGCCTTTGAAAATATATTTCCAATGACTTATCAATCTTTCGAATCAAATTTCATGTGACCCTTCTACATTAGAGGTTTTACTAGTTTGGAGTCATTTTAATAGTTTGACTTTCAACCCTTCAAGTATAATATGTTTCAAGTTTTTTATTTAGAAATGCAACCAAACTATAATTATTTATTTGTCAAGACCAATTTGGACAATGTTTGATATTGCAAACCTTATTTTAAAGATCCAATCTGCACATTGAGACTTGTAATTCCCACTTTAGAGTTTGGGGAATCATTTTCTTACACTTTCCCAAAAAACATTTGTTGGAATGTGTTTGGGTGAAAGCACAACATAAGGGACATTGCTTCTACACACTTTATTATTTGGGGATACATTTTTAAATTTTAATAATGTCAATATTGAAAAGGATTTTCACAATGATTTTTCATATCATGGTAGCCCAAAAATAAAAAAGTCACTTGCTAAAGGAATTGCACTTTTTAATTTCATTTAATGTGATGTTAAAATATATTTGTGTGAGAATAATACTTGTAACATTGTATTGCAAAATGAAAATATGTTTGAAAAGTGATTGAAATGATTTTTGATCTTTATCAAATTCATAATATCAATAAACTGTGTGGTTCCATATGATGGAACTATGTTGGTGAACAAGTTGTCATAAATAACATGACACACCATTTTTGTGTTGGTCTTCATGGTAGCATTTGTCCAAGTGACTCAATTTTTGAATCAACCTTAATAGGTTGACATTGGCAGTAAAACAATTGAGAGTAATTCTACTCCTAGTATTTATTTTTATAATTATTGAACAAATATTTAATGACCTTGTAATTAACACACATTGAAATACAAGCCCACAAATTTTAAATAAACCACAATTTGCCATGTGGATACTAAATATGACATTATCATTTTAATTTTATAAGTAAACTTGTGCCCACTATGTAGATTGTGATCAAATTTAGTCATAGTTTGAACAGTCAAGAATGGATATTAGGTCATTATGATTGGGTTTAAGAACCTATGTTTAGCTTATGATTGAATTTCGATCACAAACTAAATAGGTTTGGTCACAAGTTAAACATGTTGTAGGTAGTGGGCAAGCGACCTAACTTGTGACCAAAATTTGATCACAAGCTAAATACAGTTGTAAATTGTGGGTGCCTTAATTTAACTTGTGATTGAACTTGTTTAATTTGGGACCAAACTTGTTCACTTTCAATTGCAAACACTATGAGAAAATAGGTGTTTTGCAACCAAGCTTGCAACTTAACATATTTCTACAACTTGAGTGCTATGGGATGAATTGCAACAATTGCAATAACATAATTCACTATATATGAAATTGTATATATATGTAACTAGTGCAACTATGTTGCAACTCATTACAATTACATTGTCACTATGTTTTAAACATTATGTCATTACCTTTTAATCAATATGCCATTATGTGTAATTATTGTGCCATTATGTTGTAATTATTATGCAATTGCATAGGTAATAATGTGCTACTGTGACAATAATGTGCTAATAAATCATCAATGGACATGTGGCAATTTTTAAAATTTAATTTAGATGATTCAATTTGGGGCTAACAAAATATTGACACATGGCATTTAAGTCAATAGGTAGGTAAGTTTAAGATAGGTAAACATTACTACCTACATTTCCTAGCTAGGTAGATAGGTTATTTGGGATAATCCTATTTTATTTTGGGTTTAACCTTTAGGACCAAACCTTATTTTTTAGTTTATTCCAAATGTCATTTTTTTTTTAATGATCGTAGTGCACTTAATTATATATTTTACAAACTTCAAAGGTAGGACAAACAATATGGGACAAAAAAAAGTTATATCTTATTTGCAACTCACTTGCAACTACTACAAGATATATTAGTGAACGAACATTTAAATTCTTAAACTTTAGATCATAATACATTATCCATTTGTCTCTCAAGTGCAAGAGGCTTTTTAAGACCTTAACTTGGCGCACCTTTAAGCATTCAAATTACGAAAAAAAAAACAAAATGAAAAAGATATGGTACATTCATTTCTTTCATTATTTTTTGTACTCTTTTTTTAGTTTCAAAACTCAAATAATTAATGTAGATTTTAACTCAGCACACCCATAACACTTTAGATTGTTAAAAATTTATGAAAAACAAGGAAAATGTGAAACTCAGAATTAAAAGGTCATTTTTATTTTTAAAAATTGTGATTTTGACATGCTTTATGGTTTTCTATGTTGTTCCTTTGCTTCTAGAGTTGAAACATATAATCTGAAGCTTACCTTGTTGTTCCTAGTGTGCTTTACATCACACAAAATATACAAGAAACAATAAAAATTCAAAATTGTTCAATCACTAGCCAACAATTAAAGATGGACAATTATACCTTAACATAGTCTATTTAGTAAATATATTAACTAATATAGTTCATAATAGTTAATAGTAATAATATTAACTATTGATCTAGAATCTAACTACTAATGTATAATAGTATTATTATTATTATTATTATTATAGTTGATAATCATGTAATTGCACAAAAATCCACTATAGTACTTGTAAAATAATTGCGAAAAAGTTGTTAATGAATGCTTCATTATTTCAATTGTACTATAGTTGTTGTATGTGATTTGCGTGCAACCTACTAACAAAGTTAAATATTGTTGACCAAACCATATATATGGTGTGTACATTCAATTCTACAAGGGTCCATCTTGGGACTAATATGCAATTACAATAAAAATTCACAAATTTTTAATGTGACATTTTATTTTTTAATTCCCCATATTTCCATGGGACAATTACACCATAGTTGCAAATTAGTTGTTTTGAAATGGTAGTTATAGGGTAATGAGGTTCCCATAGACATAATTTCTTGTAGAGAAAATGGAATAGTGTGGGACCTTTCAAGCTTGCAATTGGATTTTGATTACAAGTTAGACAAGGGCACCCATAGTCTTTGACCTTTTTAACTTGTAATCACAATTCAATCACAAGTTGGATAAGTTGTAAACTAGGGCACTACAAAAAAAATGTGACTTTTCAAAAGGTTCAACTTTATTAAAATGTTCACATTGACTAAGGGGGACAACCATTTTGACTACACATTTAAGGCATGAAAGACATGAGTTACTTTTTTCTAAGACAACTAATTAAAGTGATTTTTTAAACCATGTGACAAACTAAACATCTAGTAAAAAAGGATAGAAATTTGTCAAAATGATTAAGGCCTAATGAAATCAACTATATTGAAAGGTTAAAACTTAGTCAAATTGGCCATTTTGATTTGATATTTAATCAAATTAATCATATTAATTTGGCTATTTAACCTATAAGTTTGTTTGGCATAAGGCAGATACCTAACCTATGTTCATAGCTAGGTTAGGTTAGGCATATTACACTTCATAAATACCTATAAGGCTTAATAAACTACTTGCATGTTATGTTTAGCCACATGTAGGTACCTAGGCTTAGTGCATTAATTGTTTGATAGTTAACAATTAATAATTAATACTCAATAGTTTAAGATTAATATTTTAATTTATTAATTAGTCACCAATCAAATGTTAATTGATAACCAGTAACATTAATCCATCAACTTATTAATTGATTAATTATTATTATTGATTCATTGATTTTAATTAATAATTCATTATATATTAATCAACAATTAATGATTAATATTAAATAATAATAAAGTCATTACTAAAAGATAGTTATTAATTTATAATCATTAATTATTAATTATTAAATTAAAAACATTAAGCTAGTAACATGTAGATAACTTATTAGACCTAAGTACCTGTATGTTATCTAGGTACATACTAAGTACATTTAAAGTAAACTTACATACATGGTATCTACTAGTAGGTACCTAGGCACATGGCATAACCTATTACCTAAATAAGTAATGTCAAAAAAATTGAAGTTCATTACAATATAATGCCAAAATGTTTTATTTTTTGAAATGGTAATACAATGGTGAAGTTTTAACTTTTCAAAATGAAGGTGAGGAGTTCAAGTCCTCACACTTGCAACCTTGGTTACTATTTTATTTTATAGTAAAACAATTTTTCCTCCATATTACTTTATATAACGATTATATGTCATAAAGTAGACAATTTCGTCATCACTATTATGAAATGGCCATGTTTAACTTGTTTGATTTTCTGACAATGACAAGAGCAGAGGTAAAAGTTGACTTGCTAAAAGGCTAGCTCATCTTTAGAATCAAGTATCTGGCTTCTTTTCAGCTTTTACGAGGTTATTTTCTAAGTGTACTCCCCTATTTATTAAGGTATGGCTATCGATTTTTTACCTACACTCCCTCCTTAAAAAAAAAAAAGTTTAATCTATATTAAATAGAGGCTAATAATTGGCCCACTATACAGTTAGATCAGCTTTGTTTTGCCTTCATTTTGAAGACTTACCTACAAGGATTTTTTTTCAAAGGAGGTACACAAAAAACATAGTAATCGTGGTATGAGTTATTTTTAGTATCCTCCCACATTACAATTAAGTCTTTGGTTACCTTAATTTTAGATGGCTTAAATAAGTAGCTTAGATCACGTAAGGAAGGTGGCTGGGATAGGGTTGGCTGCTTAACCTCAATAAAGTAGGTAGGTAGGTGAATAAGTTTATTATTATTAAATTTTACATTAATTATTAAGCCATGTAGGTTGTTAAATAAATTAATATAATATAATATATATTAATATATATTAATATAAAATTTTAAAATTTAAAAAATGATACATATAATCGATGTTGAAATATTGTTGACTATTGAAAAATCTAATAAAAAATATAGTAAAAAAACTCAACCAAAAGACCTAGTCCTAGTCAATTTAATGTTGGCCAAATCAACTTATCCAAAATGGCAAGTCTTTGGTCAAGTTGAACATGGTGACAAATTGGGGTATTTTTCGGTCAATTTTTTTGGTTGAAAAAATTGCATTTTTTTGTATTGGGGGTGCCAAGGTTTAAAATAAATAAATTGTGATATAATTCAAATGGTGATGATCCATAAGACAATTTAACCAAGTTTGGCAATAAAAAAAAATGAAAAAAAAAAAATCTAACATCCTTTTTTACTTTTTGTTACTCAATGCTACCAACTTTAGAAAAAAAAAAATGGTATTCTTTAAGATATTTTAGATTTTTTTCCTTGAAAATTGGTGAGTAGCAATTCAAAAAACATTAAAATTTTACCAATTAAAAAAAAAACCTTGGTGGGTGATTGTAAATTCAATTTCAATCCTAACTTGAACCATGAGTGACCATTCTAACTTGTGATAGAATTAATTTAATGCAACAAGCCAAAAACCAAATGGGGGAAATTCTTTTCCAATTGCCCATTATCAACCATGTAGATTGTGATCAAATTTTGATTGTAGTTGGGAAATTCAATTTTGATTAAACATTTGACAATAAGTTGGTTTTTAATGAAATAAGGTAGTTAAATATTAACATATGTGTCCAAAAGAGGAGGAGGGAGAAGAATGTGGGACCTTATAAAGTGTCATTCCCAACCACTATCTTCATTTTCTTTTTCAACATGTGAAAATTATGTTTATGTGAACAATTGTTGCTTTACATTTGAAAGAAAATGGTGAGTTCTTGGTGGTTAATGAGTTTTGGATTTTTCAATCAATATTTTACAATTGTTATTAAATTTCATGAGTTTGACCTTCTTGATGCTCTTCATATCATTCCTAGTTGGAATGTAAATAAAAAAAATACTTCACATCAACCACAAACCCAAAACCTTGAATAAATGATAATTATGATGATTTTCAATGATCAACATCATAAGGGTTTATGATAATTATTCAGATTGTTTATTCATTTATGATGTTTATAAATAATTATCATAGGCCTTATGATGTTTATTCATAGTGTTTATGTTTATGATAAGCTTTTAAAAGTAGCTTAAAACATAATAATTATGATAATGATGCTTATGATAGGCCTTAAAATGTAGCTCAAGGCATGATACTTATGATGATTTTCAGCATATCAACATCATATTTTCACAAATTTTCATTTCACTATTTTTAGAATTATTTAATGACAAAAGTGACCTTAGGGTAAGGTAGTTAGAAAGATGTAGTAGTTAAACTTTTGAGGATAGTATGATAAATTTGGGGATAAACAAATGTACCCAATGTCACCGATGGTTAGGTTAAGGCCTCTTTTTTAAAAAGCAAACAAAGGATAAGAAATAGGATGCAAATATTTGAATGATCCCAATTAATTGGCACATGATAGATGGCAAAATGTACCAACCCTTGACACATTATTTGTGCAAAACAAACAAATCAAAACTTATCAAAATTAATTTGACAACAAGCAAATGAGGAAATAAAACAAATGCACTTAACAAGCCATATATTTGCAAAAACACACACTTGCACAACCAAACAATTGTAGTTAAAAAAAAATTATTACGAAATGAAAGCTGAGGCTAATCACAACATCCATTGTAATAAAGAAAGAAATACAAGAAATCTTCAATGCTTTAAACCAAAGTTTGATACAAAACACTTAAACCCTAAAATATTGTTTTTTCTTTTAAAACTAACTTTGACTATTTTTAATTTTAACTTTAATATAAAAAACCTAGCTTAAAGAATCTTATTCATGACTTGATAGTTCAACAATGGTCTGATAATCATTCATGATATTTATTACTGTTGAACGTGTATTTTTTTTAAAGATACCCACTAGATTTAGTTTTCACAAAAGCTTTGAAATATTTAACCGGTTCTTCTAACAAAAATCTAAAAACTTCCAAGATAGGGGTAGGGCATCAATTATATATGTATTGACCAGTTTTCAAAGTGTTGATTCTTATAAATTTGAGAACAAATCAGAGTCAAAGATAGTTTTCACAAGTCGGTTTTGAGATTTAAAACAAAAGTCAAACCATGATACTTGTGTATGTGTTGGTTCACTTTGGACCCTACATGCAACAAGGTTTTTGTTGGCCTTGCCTACCAAGCCAAGGATATTGTGTTTAGATTCATTATAGAGTGTAGTAGCTTAATGGAGTTTGGCCACTAGGGTCTAATTTCATATGAGGATTTTTGAAAGATGATATTTTGGCTTGTATTGAAACTTGAGATTAGTGACAGAGTTATAATATCTTGAAGGATTTTGGGTTTCTTTTAGAGGATTTTTTGAAGATTATATTTTTGCATGGTGAATTATTTGAGTTCCCATAACTCTTCTTTTGCCTTAATAAGCTACTTTTTAATATAAATGGCAAGGCCACAGTGTGACACACTCCTTGTTTCAAATTTGTCAAGTAGGTGGAGCGGCCATCGTTCTCAAGAGGAATGAGCTAAATAAGGCTAGATGTGAGACAACAAAGTAGATTTTTTAAAGAATCCGGTTCTCATGACCATAATGAAGTTATAGTCAAAATATGGTGACACGTGACTTTTTTCTCTAAAAAGTGTGACATTTTTTTTCCAAAAACTCTTTTGTAAGGTGCATTGACACTTGGTGTTAGGAACTTTAGTGTTGAGTCCCTAACACCATGCTAGTCATTTAGGACTTGCACCTACTTACCATGAACATTTTATGTTAAGTTAACATTCACTTAACATTAAGCTGTTGCACATTTAACATTGGGTGCCACCTAGGATGCCGCCTAGATTTTTATTTACCACTGACTAAACATCAAGTGTGAATCCACCATAAGATTGGTCGCTTGTGGAGCATTTTGCGAACATCCCTCCCTCTTGGGTCTTACCCAACATAAAGCATGAGGTGAACCTTATCATTATCCTTAACATTCATAGATATGAGGGCATAGATTTTGGAATAGCAGGGCTTTGCATACCCAAAAGTGGTGGCTAATGTTCAAGGACAGGGGATGTCCCAAAATAATGGCTTGCCCCAGGCAGAGGGGCCTTTACTTTGGGAACCCCCCAGTCCTTAGGCATTACCTCTTGTAAAGACCATGGGGGATTTTCCAAAAACAAGGTTTTGAAAAAACTATATGTTCTTCCACAAAACAGGGGAACTTTCCAACAACAAAACGTTGATTTGTTTTGTGGAGGAACAATTACGCCCTATGGCATTGGCTTTAAGTATATCAAATGTTAAACCTCCTATAAAACACCAAGCATCCCCATGTTATTTTGGTAGAAGAGGGCTTAACTTTAGAGTTTTTATGGAACCTTGTTAAATTAACTTAAATTTAATTTCTAGTGGTAAAATCAATCTAAACTCAATAACTTTGTTTTTTTTGCTAGTTTGAAAGTTATGAAATGACAAACTTGCACATTACCTTATACAAGGCTTTGGACTTGTATCACAAGGGGGGAGGAGGGGTGAGGTCCCATGGTTATGGTGTGGTCACATCGAGACAAAACAAACATTTATCATAACATATACTAGTGTGACTTGTGTCATCAAGCACATGTCATACTTAATACATATCTAATCATATATTGTACATAATATTTATTTATTGAAGAATGTTGTTTATTTATTTTTCACATTGTAGTCTCCCAAACACTAGCACCTCTTGTCATGTTCCAATGCCTTCAATGAGTAAAGGTGGATTAAGGTGGTTTTTTAATGTTTAAACCTAGAATGCAAGAATCATTGATTATTGAACAATTTTATTATTAAATATTCAATAAACTAAAAAATGCTTCTTTTACTTTTGCTTGGAAAGCATTCAATGAGTAGGATTTTATGGAGGGGATTTTGTAATTTTAAACCTAATGTGCAAGAGATATTAAATTTTGAATTTTTTTATCAACACTATGTTAGAAATGGCATTCTATGACTAGTCCTTATTTGTAATAATAATCATTTATGTCATTTGTAATTGATTTGGACTTGTTACATATGTCATTTTTAATCATTTACTCATTTGTATAGGACTAATCATAAAATGACATTTTTGGCTTAATGCATTCAAACAATTAAGTTACAAAAACTAATTTCAAAAGGAGAAATTATTTGATTAATGAGGTCACATTAAGGCCAAGCCATGCAAGTGTTCAATACCTCTCATACTTAGGTCTGAAAATTAAAAAATCACCTCCATAAATTCCTATTCGTTGAAAGATTTTTAGCAATATCAAGGTTGTGCCCCAATTTGATTTATTTATTTTTTTGAAATTTCAATGATAAAAATTGTTCAATATCATGTAGTTCTACACCATAGATGTAAAACATTTAAAAACCAATTTGGTGGCCTTTATTCATCAAGGGATCCCCCATGGTACGAAGCATGGTGGGATGTGTTGTAGTTTGGGAAACTTCAAGATGACATTGATACTAAACAAAGAAATTACATTGGTTGTTTTCTAGTTTGCATCCCAACTTTTCTCCTTTTGTTAAATTTTTATGCTTTTCAAATAACATTTGAATTTTGGGTGTCCCATTTGACCCAAAATCTTCTTTTATTTTTTCCTTTCTATAAGATGCATTGGACAAGGATGTTCACCATGTAAATGCACTTCTGAAGTTAAAAGATGTTCAAATATTTTTTTGGATCCTTTCTCAATGTTTCATCCAAAAACCTTCCTACTTACTTTGTTCCTTTCCCCTATTGATCTTTCATCACCAACTTGTTTCTTTTGACACAACCATCATGTAGGTTTTTGGGAGATTTTTCAGCCTAGATTTTTTTAATTGTCCATAGTATCTTTTGATGCATAAACATGCTTTTCTCCCTATTTTTCGTGGGGGGATTAGCTTTTTATCGAAAAGTTCATTGTGCCAATGGCTTATTTGGGGAGTTGGGCATTTGTTGCACCTATCATCATTGTTAAATTCTTATTGTTGGTTTTTATTATAGATGATAGGTGCTAACAATTCTAGTCTACTCCTTTTTTTTTTTTTTGACACACTTGAGGTTGGCACGAAAGCTCTTTCTTCACACATGTTAGCTTTAATTCCTCTTTTGGGTAATTTTCAAAAAGTCAAAAAGTAGATTGACTTCAAGAAAACATTATAAATAAGTTCCACGATCATTTCTTTTCCAACATGACGTGACTTTACGCACCAAGTTGGGCTTCCCTCATAAGTTTATTTCCTAGCTTGATCCATTGTATTTGTGACTACCCTTTAGATCTAGTGGAGACCCACCTTTTTCATTGTCGTTATAGTGAAAAACAAATTGCATTTCATAATGTTGTACAAATGCCTTTGCATCCACCATGAAAGATGGGAGGTTTCATGTTATATTTGAACAAACCCATAGCTTATTGTAGCCTTCCATTAAATCTTCTCGTTAATGAGTTGACATTACATTATTGACAATGACATTTGCATCTAGGCTGATGTTGTCATTGGTAATCCCACCTAAACACAATTGGTTTCATGTGTTGCTTCATCGGATGGGGTGGCCACAATGGTGACAACTTAGGCAAAGGAAAAACTTTACCACAATCAACACCCAACATATGCATTTTCTCCCCTTAAATTCATACAAGTTTTTGATTTGCTTGCATCAATAAATGAACATTGTTTCATCGATGTGCAAGCAGGGCGTGATCAGCAAAGGGCATCCATAGCCCTCCTCTAACTATGTTGCATGCATTCTATAGGTAAAGGGTGTTGGTGTCCTTGTAAAGAGCTTGAGCTGCCGTGTGACATTGTTGCAGGTGAGAATTTTTTTAACTTATCAAGTTTTTTGTCCCTTTTTTTCCTGTCTGCTTCTTGGGACTAGTGAAAGCTTTGGAACATGATTTGTTCCTTTGCCCCTTAGTCAACTACTTTGGATTCTGCTTTTTTGGCCCAGACTTTGGGTCCTTTTTCCTTGTTTTTTCTTTCCCCTTTTGCTGTGTTTTTCATTTAAGGGAATTTGCCAGGGTTTCAACAACTACCTTCCTTAATAAGAAGATACATACATGGAACAACATGTTTTTTTTCCATTGCACAATGTGTGTTTCTAGCAAGAACTTGCCATTTTTATGGGAAAAAAATTGAAAAAAAAATCAGTTGTGTTAGAAATATAATTCAACATGAACAATAGACAAGCAACCCTAATTTATGACACGAGCAGAACAACGTTGATATTTTTTTTATTAACAACCATGATCACAGTAATCCAAGCTTTCAGTACCTTCAAAACATTAATAAATGAAACAAATTTGTTCAAAATCAATACTACCCTATGTACAGGGGCAATTTCAACACATGAATATTGAATGATTAATTAATTTTGAAAATTCAATGTCCAAAATAGAATACTCTTGGATACTCAAAGAAAATTCTTTATTTTCCTCCACAATTTTTTCTCTTGGAAAAAAGATTAATTTTGGAAACTTCAACATTTCTACAAAATAATTTAATTAGTGTGGCAGCTGCCAGACTCCTAGGTAGTCTATTGCATTTTGACATTGGAGATGGTCAGGCAACACACAAGATGATAGGCTTTACCATCCCCACAAAAAAAAGTGTGCATATTAAAGCCGCATTTCCAAGACCCCTAAACCCTAAACCAGGGTCAGGCAGGTACTCAGTTAGTATAACCCGAATTGGAACCAAGTCTTATTTTGAAACTGGTTATAGAACTGGACCTAGAAACTCTTAAGAACCAGACCCAGGACAAGGTTCCCAATTCTATTTATGTGTGAACTGGAACCAAAACCAAAATCTTTGGGGAAAAAAAGTCAAGGGTTAACCAGAGGTAATTGGCAGTTAACTGGCGATTACACCCACAAGTTCTAATCTGATGGAGCAGAACTCGGTCTGATTTTCCGAACCGGAATCAGAGCTGGAATTTTAAAAACAGAAAAACCAAATTGTCGGTTCCATTTATGTGTGGAACTGGAACTGAAACCATTCTAATGTTTGAACTGGAACCGAAACCGTTCTAATGTTTTTTTTAGAGCCGGAACCAGAGGTTCTTCAGAAAAGTAAAGAACCGTCCCCACACTGGCCTAAACCCAGCAATGGAATTTACTTAATAAAAGGGGAGACGCGAATGGAAACAACAGCACATTACAGCCCATAACGTCCAGGTGATATCCAAGAAGAAGATTCCACGTGGCATCTCCGAATAGGCAGCTCGTACTACCGTGCTGATGGCGTTCACACTATCGCGGTAAAAAAAGAGTCCGCGTGGCAGTTGGGAATTGGCAGCTACTCCCAGTTCGGCACTTTAGTCTCCGCTCGATGGCCGCGGTTTCCTTTCTCTCAAGCGGCGCATTCTCTTATCTATCGATCATCACCTTCCTGCGCACCGCCGCCGCCGCCGCTCCCACAAAATCATTTGCCATCGCGATTGCTGTCAGAGAAACATTTTACAATCGCGATTGGTCTCAGGGAATTGGTGTAGGGATTCGGCTACGGATTTCCTTGATCTCTTCATGTTGCGGCCAGTGCAGCAGGAGCACCAAGTTTTCTACAGCATTTGCAGGACCAGCCGCAGCAGAAGCACCTGATGAATCAATTGGAAAAAAAGTTCACGGAAACCTTGTTGCAGGTTTTGCATGAATTCGGTCGCAGCGCGTAAGATCCGATCTTGGATTCGAATAATCTCAGGAGGTTTCTTTTGACGACAAAAGAAAGTTGGTGAAAGTGTGTTGGGTGGGTAGGGAGAGCGGAGCGGAATCGAGAAACGTCCAAGCATGATGAGAAGTGTGATAGAGAGGCGATGGGGGACGAACAACGTCCAGGGATCGATAGCACTTGTACATCGGATCTTCCAGCAGGTAGTGCTGTTGGACACAGCTCATGCACATATACGTGGGACCGTGTTGAGCGCGGTGATGGAAAGAGCTCCCACAGCAGCAACAACCCACCAGGTGCCATGCTCGCCGAGCATATTATTCAAATGTCCGCGTTCCTCTAGTACCTGGAATCTGTGAGTAAACTCTGCATCCATTCATGTGGCTGGTGCAGCTGATCTAACGTAAATAAAATTCTAGTAAAACTAGATTGCATGTCGTCTTGTGGCCGCAGCAGCTAAGCATGCACCGTTTGTTCTTACTGTGACCGCGACGTGCACATGCACAAAACTATGCAATTCCGTAACGAAAGAATGTTTTCTTTTGCGTGCATTTAAGATTTCGCTTATGATCATCCGGTACGTTTGATTCGGTCTACATTAGTGATTTTGTCAACACATGATCTCTTCTTAATGCCACCAGGATCAATTGTTATGCGAGTGAATTTTTTATGCATCCTCATAGAACATGTGTAGTCTTGAAGGGTTTAGGGTTTAATAGGGTTCAAACTTCAACCCTACCATGTTGTTAGGATCCACGGAAACCGTCTAGCTTCAAGCTGACAAAGTTAAGAAGAGTCTGGAAGGTCCTTGAGCAAGGCTACGACAAGCGGATAAAAGAACAAGAAGACGAAGAAAAAGTAATAGCAATTCTTGAATAGAAGATCTAATAGACTTGCAGCTAAAACTGTGTTGATGGGTTGGGCTTTGCTGTATACTAGTTGCTGTGCAAGCAGTGCACGAGGAATCAGCACCGATCACCATGGAAAATATCAGGTTGAAGACAAGTATAAGGCTGAAGCCAAAGTTGATCATGAAGAAGGTAGTAGCGATGAATCCAGAGAAGCTTTTCGAGCAGATTTGGGCAAAGTGAAGGAACTTCCGCGTACACCCAAACAGCAATGGTGGAAGCCTGACCCGGAGACAGGGTTCTGGGTTCCAGATGAATACCAAGGCCATGTGACATCCAAGAGTCCGGCAACACTTCCGAAAGCTCGCATACGGAGTGAAACAACTTCTATTGAAGATCGCCGCTGGTGGAGTTCCATGGAAGAGCTTCCAGACATGGACCGCACAATTTCCAGACCTAGTAAAAGGCCAACAACAACAACAACAACAATAACAACATTGGAACCCTTGGAAAAACAAGGATCTGAGGGAGATCATGAAAGATCTGATGGCAGCAATCATGAAGCAAAAGCTCCAACGAAGGAACATTAGGGTTGGAAAATTAGGGTGGCAGCAATGAATTAGGGTTCAGAAAACTAGGGTTTACTCAAAGGCAGATAGGCAAGGTCAGTGAGCACCTATGGAGAACTCTGTTTTTTTCTCATGGACCAAAAACTTGTGGTGAACCTTGGATATGGGTTTTGACCTAAAATCACTAGAGGCAAAATCCAGCGGTACTAACTCCTGAAATGGCAGCTTTGAGCAGAGAGAGAGAGAGACAAAAGATGGTGAGAACTACTAAGAAGAAGATCAAGCTACCTGAGGCAAGTCAGAAGGAAGAAGCCAAGGACCAGGACAATGTTGTGTTCTTCTTTAGACCCCAACAATAGAAGCTAGAGAAGGGAGATGCAACATCAAAGGTTGGGGTCAGTAGGAAGAGAGGCAAATTTCCTGACCAAACTCAATCTAAACTTTGATGATGATGATGATGACGATTATGACATCAGCCAAACCTAGACACTACTTTTATCCATGTGAGACCTTACACCGCAAAACAACATTATCAGCTGCATTGACAACGAAATCCAAGAGACCAATACTAACTGTTGCTTGCAGAACATCCACATTCTTTCATGGCACAAAAAAAAGCAGAATCTAGAAGCAAAAGCAAACCAAATTCAAGACTCTGAACACCGTTGCTTTACCATCACTTCTAGCACAGTGACCATCACTGAGACCACTGCTCTATGAAGCTACAACTTTGGGGCTCTTGGAGTTGAGGTTCACTCTCCACTTTCTAGCTGTTGTTGCCAATCCTTCCTGCTGTTGTCTTCCAAGCTTTCAGCCCTACTCTGGAACCCTTCAAGATGAACACGTGCAAAGTCTCTTCCTCTCAGCTCCTCATTTGTAAACACTACTCAGCCGTGATACTGGCAAGTACCTCACACCACAGATGGGAAAACATAGAGAAAACACAGAAGAGGTGCACGTTTGGAAAAGAAACAAAATATAAAACGGCAAGGGGAGAAGAGAAAACAGGACCATGTGAGCGTAACACTCTCCCCGCTTACAAGACTCTCTACACAATCAATGAAGATTTGAAGCCAGCTGAGGTCGATGATTGGAACTAGGACATGGGTACTCCTGTAGTATGTTCAAAATTCAAATTAGACTAAATTTTGCTAGTATCTTCTTGCCTGCTTGTCAGTGCTCATCTAACAACAGTTTGCACCTCTATAGATGTTTGACAAATGATCTCTATCAAATTTTCGACAATTGAAATGTCATTGATACGTGGGAGTTCATGAACCCAATTTACAATACTTTTTTGAATCAACAATTATTGTTGTTTTTTTGGGCAAAACAATTGGCAAAGTTTTGGAGGATTTTGTTTTTTCTAGTGCGATTTTGACTAATTTTGTTAATTCTTCAGGAAATTTTGCCAATTGTTTTGCCATCACAAAATTTAAAAAGAACCCCTAAACCCAAATATTGGCTCATGGGATTCTAACTTTAGATTTGGTCTGAAAATTAACATTGAAAACTCCAAAGATATACAATAAACCCACTTTATAATCATATGCCCTTGGTGATCCATGTTTTTTTGTGACAATAATGAATTATGATTTAAACATGTAGAGTCACATTTCATATAAACCCTTACAAGATTGTGACTATACGTAAAAGAAATCTTACAAAACAACCTTTTTATGCTAGAATAAATGTGCCAATTGTTTAAATTTTTTACATGGGTTATATTAAGTTTTATTATGCATTATTAAACTTGAAGAAGGTTGTGATTTCTACTTGTTTTAATGCGATAATATAGATTGAGTTTGAGCTCCTTAATTATTAGCTTGTGTATCTTTTCAACTAGATTTTTTTAATTAAGATTTTATTTATTTATTTGATAAGTTCATATATCTTTTGCTTGTTTGCATTAGAAAATTGTTGTTTTTTCTTTCTTTTTTTTCAATTGAATTTTTTGTTGTTGGTTTGACACAACTTGAACACAAAGCAACACTAACATTGTCAAGGAATTACAATTTACAAAACCTTTATATTTGCATTAGAATTCTTTCATTATAGTTACATTTTTATAAAAAAACGTTTTATAAAATTTTGTGCTCTTAACAAGTGTATGTTAATATGATACTGATTTTAAAAAATGGTGTTACTTACTAAAACAAATAGTTACCCAAAAAAATGTGTGACACAAATAAGAATGTGAGTAAAATGGGTGTGATTATAAAGGGAGATTATTGTATCTGAGATTATAATGGGTTAAATGTGAAATTCAAATTTGATTTCCCATTTACATGATTATTTTACATTAATTGTACTAAAATCTTATAACTTTTTGTTTTAAAAAATTTGTACCTATTCTAAACATAACCAACTTGATTATTAATTAATGTATTGATGTGACATCATATTTACCTTTAAATGCTCACATCAAACATAAATGATGGAGCACCTTTTTGTTGTGACGTTTGGTGTCGTAAGGGTGTAAATCCATAGTAAACTCTACTAAACAAAAAGACTAAAACTAGTCAAAGGTAGAAACTAATCAACCAAAAAGAAATGCACACACACATATATACAATGCATAAAAGGAGGTTAAGATGAAAATCTCATGTATTAAATTGAAAAGAAGGAAAGAAAACGTAGTGTATGTAACAGTGGCTATGTAATAGTCGCCGTGAGCATCTAAAAATCCAATTTGATTATGGAAGAAACTTTTCTTGATAAAGGAATTTTAGAAAAATTGACAAGAAAAGGGAAGAGTTTGGCTTTTTATACAACCGTCAACAAAGCTGAAACCCTAAACAAGCCATAACCCTAAAACACCTAATAACGTACAGTAACCTAAGAACGTACATTAACCTTAAAGGCATGATTGGCATGCCCGTAACTCGTCGTCATGTATGAGGCCATGCATACGGGCATGACAATTATCGTGACGTATAGTATCGTGACATTTGGTGTCGTAAGGGTGTAAATCCATAATAAATTCTATTGAACAAAAAGATTAAAACTAGTCAAAGGTAGAAACTAATCAAGCAAAAAGAGATACACACACACATATATATACAATGCACAAAAGGAGGTTGAGATGAAATTCTCATGTATCCCCCCCAAGACCTGAGTCGAGAAAAACATGGCATGGTTTGAGTAGAAATCAAGGTGTTGTAGGAGAACATGATGAACAATACCAAATGTTGGTGGGAACTTGAATGAGCTTTGGCTTGAGGTAGAATAGATGGTATCCACCATTATAATTATCACAAAAGAACGTTTAATCAACATTGTCTGTCCTTTGACATACTTGACATGGATAGTCAAATGCAGGAATCCAAGTTAAAGTGATGATGGTAGGATCCAAATTTGGTAGGTGGCAAGGTGCACAATTTTTGGAGTGATCATAAATTATGCGTCCATTAGCTCCTTGTAACTCCAACACACCTTAAGGCCTGATCGCCTTAATCTTTAAGATAGTGTGACCAGAAGAAGTGTGTAAAGTATCATTAGGTTACCACTGGAGATACACAAAATCACTAACATCAAATTGTTTCACCTTAGGTTTGTAATTATCACCTTGTGTGTGTGCATACCATAAGGTGTCACGATGTTGTGCAATGGACAAGTTTTTTATGGCCATGGGCATAACCCTCCTGAATATCACATCCCTTTTTGCGATGGCCCTAACCCAAGTGGCTAAGGAGTCCAAGTCCACAACTTGGTCCATTTGAACAACAATGGAAGAAGGTGGAATGGGATGTTTCCCAAAAAGTAGAAAGTAAGGAGCGAAATGAGACAAAGAAGCATGTTTGGACATCCTGTAACCCATGGTGATGTAAGGTAGTGACACACTCCCAAGTCCCTTGTTGAACTCACTTGAGGGTCCAACTATGTGTAGTTGCGGAAAGTTGGGACTTGAGGGGCGCTCCCAACTTCCAGCACTAAAAAGGGGTAGAGGGGCGTGCTAGAAGGCCCGGGATTAGACTAGGAAGATGGACTAGAAGATCAAGCTTGAATCTGCATCCAAAACCAACCACAAGAGGGTTTGTTCACATTCGGGAACACTCTTGGGTGTTAGGATAAGCCACGGGCACTTTTACACACAAGACTCACCATGGCCCGAATTTGGGGGAAGCCACCACCTTCCCCCATATAGTATATTTTGCAGCTCTCCACCGAGGCTACATCCAAATGGCTCTTTTTCCCGGGACTCCCAAGTTGGAGTCCCGAAACTGTCCCGGGTTGGAGTCCCGAGACTTTGGATGGTCATAGCTCCTCGCCTTGAATTCGGATCAGGACGAGCTCTGAACCAAAGTTGTAGCTCTCATCGAGAGCTTTCCAATTTCGTGTCGCACTCTTTGAGTCGACGTTGGGAAGAGGTCGATTCTCGACTTTTAGTGGTCAGGAGTCAAACTGGCAGTTTGACTCCCGGCCCTTCTTTTGCCCATAACTTGGGCTGCAAATGTCCAAATGGGCAATGCGAGGCCATTTTGGACATCTACGTTTCAAGAGCTTTCCATTGATATAAAGAACGCATCAAGGTGAGGAGATTTGACCCCTCAAATTGTCTTCTGAATTTTCAGGAGTCTCGGAGGACTCCATTTTCTCACTTTTGGGAGTGTGAATTGTATTCTCACACTTATCCCCAACGTGGGGTTGCGACAGGTAAGGCCAGGTCCCAATCCTCTTTGTTCCTAGTGAGGCAAATCTTTCGAAGTCCCTTTTTGCATGTCTAAACCATCCTTTCTGCAAGGCCATCAGCTTGAGGATGAAGTTCGGCGATGGTCAATGAGAGCATGATCAAGTAGGTCTTGGAATTTTTTTCTGAATTCTAATCCTTGAACAGTAAGGCACTTAGCAGAAGCCCCAAACCTACTTAAAACCTGTTATAAGAAAGCTTAGTTGGTGTTACATGATGACTTGTCCTAACGCAACAAGCTCGACCCACTTTGAAAAACGTTTAATCATAATCACGATGTAGACATTACCCTTGGAGGTTTGTGGTAATTCTCCAGCTAAATCACATGACCAGCGATAGAATATGCCCTGAATAGGGAGTGGAGAAAGCGTGAACTATCAAAAGGACAAGGAAGTTTATCACATTGTTCACACTTAGCAATGACATCTTGGACTTGAACATACATACCTCTCTAATGGTAATGAGGAGTGAGAAGGCTATAAGTACGCTTAACTCTAAAGTGTCCAAGCTCTAAATGTACTTTCTGAATAAAACCAGGCCGTTCATGTGGTGGAGGAACCATTTTGTCGCCTTATGGTAAGCATCAAACAAGGTGATTGTCTTTCCATCTGGTCGAAGTTTTACCTCATTTCTAAGAAAATCTTCAGAAGTAGTGACGGTCTTCGTGACATGGTATCCACGTTCTAATGTGTAATACCAGGTCAGTGAATAACCTTGAACTCATACTCCTAAAATACAAGTGCTCAATGAGTTAATTTATTAGTAAGCTTGTCGTTAATCATCAACCACTTGATAAGCTAGTGGTTGGTATACAAAGTGAACTTAGTGCCATAAAGATAGTGATGTGCTCTCAAGTTCCTAGTTAGGCCCAAGATGGGCCTAAGTTACTCAAATAACGGAATTATGAGGAATTCGAGGCTCGTTCCCAGCTCTTAGCACTAGAAGGGGTAGAATGGCGTGTTGAAGTTCTGGGATGGGACTAGGAAAAGTGACAAGCTTTACTTATTTACTCGAACCTGCATCAAACCAACCAACAAGTTGGTTAGTTCACTT
>Ga0116227_10003766_pt1 | contig 33449 bp, 23 predicted proteins | sample S1TSphgellanicum_FD_89693 | JGI IMG/M metagenome (GOLD analysis project Ga0116227, IMG submission 89693) | Host-associated microbial communities from peat moss isolated from Minnesota, USA - S1T2_Fb - Sphagnum magellanicum MG | ecosystem: Host-associated > Plants > Peat moss > Unclassified... | reverse complement strand
CCCACCCCCCAAAACCCCCAGACTGCACTGCAAGAAGACCTTCCAGACGACCCATAGTTGGACTCTATCATCTGGGTCTTGTTCACATTTGTGCAGACAGATTGACTGACAGATTGACAGTCATAATGAATTAATATCTATGATTGTTGTTAATTTTATTTCTAGCAATTGGGAGGCCAAACACATCCATTGGGTTGTTTGAAATTACTGACATTAGTGGTGTAGTTATGGTTCTTAAATTATTACAACTTTTTGATCAATTTTCCTTCATTCATAAAATTTTGGCTTATGTTAAGGATAAATGGTTTAACTTGCAAACATGTGTAACTAAATTAAATTTCAATGTTTCATGTAATAGTTTGGCCGTGTTGGAGCCATTTGATGGCCAATGTTTTGGGCATGCATTATCTAAACCTATTATTATGTTACCATTGATGAAAAAACAATTCATGGGTTGCATTACAAAAACATAAAAGTGGTTCAAAATGACATCCAAAAATGTATTACAAGGTTCAAAAAATCTAGCAAGGAGAGATTGCCATGGAACCAACCTTGTATAGATTTTGGATTTAGGCCTAAAAAGTTAAGCATTCTTGTGAAAATTAGGTAAGTGATTTTTTCCTTCCAATTTTTGATTACTTCATTCGTTCTACCCTCAAAATTTGTAGGTTGTTTGTGTACTTGGGTGTTGTAAACATGTTGGGTGTTTGATTTTGTTGGTGATTACAAGTTTGTTAGTTGAATATTATTATTCCAAGATGCTTTGGTTTTTTGGAGAGACATTGCCTTGTGTTACAACTATTGATCAATATCACTTCAAAACTAAATACCTCCTATAAGAACATAGGCAATTTGTGAAATGTCAAGGTTGTTTTTTCAATTGTGAAAGATTATGTTTTAAACCCTAGTTGAAGACATTGGCTTTTTGAGTATATTTTCCAATTTATCATATTGACATGTTGGGAGATTTGGGAAGACCTTTTATGTCAAAAATTATAATAACTTGGCTGAAGAGGAGGTAAATATTTTTGATCTTGAGTTGGAACAATTCATTGTTTGCATGAAATGTCAAGTATTGGAGGTTCTTCTACCTTCATTTCTTTACTGCATGCATTTCACATAAAAAAATGCATAACATGTTAACATTGATGTTGGATCTTGAGTTTAAAAGCATGTAACTTGTTAACACTTATGTGCATTGTGAAAATGCTACCAATGTGGGTGTCCAACTTTGTGTAAATGTTGTTCTAGACAAGTTGATTTTTGTGAACAAAAAATGGCCTTCTAATCTAGGTGTTGGATGTGTTAAACCTTTTGACTTTGAATCTACATGTGAGGTAGAGTTGAAATTGATAATGAGTTGGAAATTAAATTTGAAGATGAAGTTGAATGTCATGCATTTCTAGAAACAGATGATCCATTTTAGCTTAGCTTCTCAAATGGATCATTTGTTTGAGAATGATGTTCAATGAGATTTATGTTAAGGTTATTCAACAATGCATTCTTTGAGGATTTTGAATTGTTTGTTGGCTTTGTGTTTCATCCAACAATATGGGTAGATTGGTAGAGTGGGGAAAAATAATGGATTAGTAGCATTTTGGATTTTTTGGGTGTTGGTTTTTGTGTTATGCATCTACATTTTGTTGTTTGTGTTTTTTGATCTTTTGATATTTCAAGTTTTTGTTGTTGGTGTCCTAGTTTAGTTTCTATCTATTCATGGGGTTTACTTTTGTAATGCATCCATACAAAGGCAAGTGTGTGATTTCTTTTTTGATGGGGTTTATTTAATTATTGTTAGATTATCCTGTTTTTCAACAATGAATTCTTGCAAGATTTTGATTGTTTATTGTCTTTGTCTTTTGTTTAAGAATATGGGTAGATTGGTAAAATGAAGAGAATCAATGGGTTTTTTTTGGCATTAGCTATTGAATCATGAATTTAATTTTTGTTGTTTGTGTCATTGATCTTTTTGTGTTCTGGTCTTTTTGTTACGTAAGTCTTGTTTTTTGTTGGCATAGTCTAGTTTTGTTTGTTGAGGGGGGCTTGTCAAAGTTTTTTTTTCTTTTTATTGCCCCAAGTTAATGGACACCCATGTGTAAATTTTGGGTACCCCCATCCAATTGATGGGTTGTTTTGAAGTCTACCCATCTACTTGTTGGGTTTATTTTCAAAATATGAATGTTGAGTAATTGATTTAATCATGTTGAACTATATCATTTTTTTTTGGGGTTGTCATTTGCCTTTTTGTATCAAGAGGTTTCATATCACTATGAAATGTAAAAATCAATTCATATGACTAATTTTTAAAATGATTTTTTTTTATGAACATACAAATAATTAGCTTCAATTCCTTTAAATCTTATTAAAATGGGATTCTTAAAAAATTGATTTGAAAAGCTATGCAAGAATTGATTAAAATAAAACACATCAATTTAAAATTTTAAAAATAAACACATAATTCGTTTTTAAAATATAGACATTTAAAAATTAATTTGATGATATTTAAAGAAATTCAATAAGGCTTTGATGAAGATTTAATAACAAAAATCATAATGAAATTAATCTTTAATTGATTAATTTGTTTATATTGTTGCCACCTTTTATGTTAGAAAAATTTATGATTGCCCTAAGATAGTAGACATGCATGTATGGGGCAAACACAACTAGTTCCAATTGTGAAAGGCTATTTCCAATATGTTTTGATGGGCCTTATGTAACTTGCATTGGAATTGTTCAATCTATGAAGTATTAATATGCTTGATTTATCTTTTACTAGGGTTTTTAATGGGGTTTGTTGTTTATTGATTATTTGTGTGTGGATGGAATAGTGGATCATTAGTGAACATGGAAAAAAGGAAAATTTCTTCTTGAAAGCAATTTGACAAAACTCTCTCATTCTAATTCATTAGTTTTAAACGATTAGGTTCAAAATTTAAAGTTTATAAGTTTTTTCTTTCCCTGATAGTTGATTGGATGGAACTCTTTGAACTTTGTTGCATCATGATATATAAAATATGTTATGAGGTGAAGGTCCGCATTCCACATTTTGTGGAGTCCATGGTTATTTGTTTGTTGTAGGAGGTGAGGGAAAAATTACAATTTTATTTGTTTTTAGCATTTTTGAAATAATTTGGGTATATGTCAAAGACCTAGATGGGTTCTTTTTCCTAAAGAACCAACAAGCTTTCCCAATGGGTATCTTTCAAAGAACTGGATAGCCTTAAAGACCTGGCATTTGTACTTGGCTGGGTTTCTGTTACAGACCCAGCTTGTATACCCGCCTACAAAACAATACAAACCTCTGACCTAGTATTCAATGGCTTTCAAAAACTCTGAATCAGGCAATTCTTTGAAAAAAGACAATTTCAGAAAACTGAACCCCACATTGGTCAATACCCAATCGTGTCAGAGACACTCCACCCACAACCCCTATTTGGTGAGATCCATTCAAACAAAGTAGGTTGGCATTCTGTGATCAATCTGACTAAATTTTATATGTAACTGACTCAAGAGAGATCCTGCCCTTCACACTAAGTTTCTTAGGGTCGACCACTAATGCTTTCAAATCCCTGGTAGGATCTGACCCAAGAAGTACAAAATCCTGAAGCAACATGATGGAATCATGCAGCACAGCAATGACAATTGAATCCCAAAATCCAAAACAACTTGGCTTAATACAGTGTGGTCCTTCTAATGTGGTTAATTTGATCCTGAGAAAACTCAGAAGCACAGCATTTGCATTCTGGAACTTGAATGCAGTGCTATGACCTTTATAAACAGACAGGAAACTATCAGGGTGTAATGTACCAACCACCCATAGCATCTTGTAAATGGGTTGGATTTTGCAAACTTGCAGAAGAATTGCTAAATGAGCCCTGGATAAAAACTCAAACTAAAAGGGACCAACTTCCATCAATCAATTTCCCATTCCAAATGTGGGTGCAAAGGATATTAGGACGATTTGGGCTTGTGTACGAAATTAACCCCTTTCTCAATGCTTCCATGTAACTCTCCTTTCATCTTTTCCAATCCTTCCCTGCAAAGAATATTAAACAAAATCAGAGATCTTTTGAATTGCACCCCTGACAAGATGCATGAAGATTACATGCCACAATTATCTACATAAGACAAAATCGGGCTCACCTTTCATAGCTGTTCAATGGACCAAGAGGAAAAATCTCCTCCACTCCATTTCGCCCGAGCCTCACCTTGGTAGCAAAGAAAGGAAACTCTGTCACCTGCAAAAGGAGTCTCAGGTTGTTACAGAAGGTCATTTAAGAAGTCATTACTACACAACATTCTTGAAGAAAACCAACAAACCAGCCCATAATATGTGAGAGAATTCACAGAAAATATTCTTGCTCAGATAGGACAAAGGTGTTTCCCTACCTCTGATGCAACATATGCACACTCTACAATGCCAGTCTCTCCTTTTAGAGCTCGAAGACATGCCTCTCCAAACTTAGCTGCAGCATATGCCTGCCATCCATCACAAAAGCTCCCATACATCATACCAGGTCTAGACTCAACAGAAGGAGTGTAACACAAACTCACCAACCTATGACCCAAGACTAAGGAAAGCTTGAGCCAGCAACTAACAGGAACTAACTACAATTGCAACATTGCACTTACAAAGCTAGATCTAGATGCCCATAAGCAAAAGAATACTTACTCACCATTGACAAAGTGGCCGAGCCTGTCCCTGCCTTTGCCTAAACACAGATCATGCAACCCAAAAAGTCAGTTTTACAGAATAAAAATACAGCCCTAGTTCAGCATCAGTTTTCAATCAGGCTGTAGAGAGAGATTGACCTAGTGGGGACCAAATTACCTCAACTACTTCTGTGCCACCATTCTGAATACGATTTGTCAGGTACTCCACCTCCTTCTCATTGAATGCAAATTTAGGGCTGACCTGGTTTCACAAATAGGCCACATGCACACATGTATAGTAAAATCAATCCCCAAAAGACTGATGAACAATATAACCACATAATGGTTTACATATGTGGCCTTTTCTGCCTTTTTATAGTCCCCATTCAAGGCATAATGGGCAGGTCTTCTTGGGTCTACCTGACATAACCACTGTTCAAAATCCACATGTCCATAGTGCAAATCATGAAAAGCAAAATGCTATGGGGTGTGCTGGGTACAGGCCATTATGCACATCACTGGGCATGATGGCCTGTTTCTGGCACATTCCATAATACATAATGGAAAGCAGAAAACTGAAGTACAACACAGTCAAAAGTGATGATCTGACCTGTGACAAGATTGGGAGAATTGTCACACCTGCATGTCCACCTACGACTGGCACATTCACGTCCTTAGGATCCACACCGATCACCTCTGCCTGTACAATCCTCAAATTTACACAATGGTATGTTGAGGCATTCAAACTCATGGTATGACCAATCATCAACAACAAGGGTCAGGTACATAGATCCCAGAATGAGCCAAAATACATTTGCAGATGATTTTCACAAACTCGTAGTGCTACCACATTGAATAAGTCATTTGCCAAAATTACTGATGGTTTTGCAGACGGAATCAGAAGGAATCTTGCAGATGCAGAATCCATGAGACAACAAGTATGGGGAGGGGGGGCAGGCTGGCAGGCATATGAGGTTTACCGCAAATGTGTTCGCTCGAACAACATCAAGAGTAGTAACACCAAACAGACGTTTGGGGTCATATACACCGGCAATCTTCAGCACCTCAGCAGCAATGGGCACAGTGGAATTCACAGGGTTGCTGATTATATTGATGATTGCATGTGGACAATGCTTTGCAACACCTTCAATCAATGTGCGCACAATTCCAGCATTGATGTTGAACAAGTCATCCCTTGTCATTCCTGGCTTCCTTGGGACTCCAGCTGGAATTATAACCAAATCCATCCCATCCAGTGCAGGGCCAAGCTGATCCTTCCCAAGATAGCCTCGCACCTTTACCCCCCCCCAACCATATGTGCCATGGATTTATTCTGTATCACAGACATCCAGGATATGCAGGAAAAACACATAGTAATTTGCTTGCAATCCAATGCAAAAGAAAAACAAGAAAGTTGCAAAGAACATGATTAGCAGCATACCACAGCAGAAGTGTTAGTGTGGCTCAGATCTGCAGTGACACCAGGAGTGTTGAAAACATCATACAAATGCAAAGTGGACACCAATGGATTCATCTTGAGCAGCAAGCTTAAGGGTTGTCCAATGCCGCCTGCTGCTCCCAACACTGCCACCTTAAATCCTGGTGCAGCTCCTTGTGCCCTTGTTGGCTCCCTCTCCAACCCTCCCATCTTGAGCCCCTGAAATTTGCCATCTTGGTACATGAAACAGAATTGCAAACATGCTGCGGAGATCCTGAAGTAGATGAAGCCTCAAAGAAATGGAACATTCCCAAACCCCAATGCACACTGAAGAATTTGTACACAGATTTTGCCAAAAATTGCAATTTGGGTACCTTGTTTTCTCATGGGACCAAACAAAATCTGAAGGATATTTCCCTCACCCAAAATCCAAACTCAAGAATCTATTCTACTAAAATTATGTAAAACCTGGGCAAACGAAGAGGGAGACCTACGACAAAGAAAACCCTAAAAACAATAGAACAGAAATTTTCTCAACATCTTGTGGTACCTAATATAGCAGGTTAAATAAAGAGAAAAAGAAAGAAAAATAAAATCGCACACCTGTGGAGGACAGGAAGAAGACAACAAGTGGGACGAGATGCGAGCCAGACGCATCTGGGCCTTTGTACCAGATCGCTGCTCCATTTCAACGTTTTCCTCCTGGGTAGTAGAGAAGGACCTCGAGAGTCAGTGTTGGGGTGGAATCTGGAGATGATGGATTGCTGTTGAACACGGACATGCGCTTTCTCTCTTGACCTCTCTCTCTCTCTCTCTTGCTTTTCTTGTTGAAGTTTGTGTATAGCACACTCTGTCGCTGCGTGTGTGTATGTTTGTGTGGGTGTGTTGGGTAGCTTAGAATTGTAATCGGACGTTAGTGGCGATGACAATTCGGTGGACACAATATCCGTTTCCTGGTCGATGGAGTGCGCTGCGCGGCTCTTCCGGCAAACCCGCTCGCGCTTTCCACGCTCGAGTCCTGTGCTGCACGGCTGCTGGTGGGAGGATTCGAACCCCCGACCTCTCTCAGTTTCCATTTGGGTGGGGAGGGTGTGTGCACTGTGCACTGTTTGTTTGTATTTATATATTTTTTCCCAATTTTTTTTCATTTTTTGGGTGGCTCAGCCTAACCAGTTACCAAAGGTTTTTAAATATTTTTCTTTTTCAATATTTGATTAAGAGAATTTGGCGAAAATTTCCAGAAAATTAGCAAAATTAGTCAAATTTACACTAGAATTTCTTGAATTTTTTTTTCAAGGAACAAAAAGCACCCCAGTGCAAAGATTAAGTTAAGTTGATTTTGAGAGAGGCAAGCATTTGTTTTTTGGGTACTCAGATCAAAAATGTTAACTAACATCAAATTTTGGGTGGAATCCTAATAAGTGACACACCATGTTAAGTAGATATTAGCTTAACATCAAATCTTAAAAAAACATAAATCTTGAAATTAAAACACAATGGTAGGTAATGTTAGTTGGCAACCCATGAAAGAGGGCTTTAAATAAATATTAATTTAACAAAATGTTTTTCGGAGTTCTAACTTCTCCTAGGTGTGAATGGCTTGAAAAAAAGTTGACTAATTTTTAGGTCAGTGCTAATTAATTAACATAGGCCATATTTTTAAACATGATGTTATCTAAATGTTAGCTTACTTAATAATATAGCCCATCACAATGTTTCTTTGGTACATGGGGCACTCCACAAAATAAAAGCAATACTTCTAAAGTGCTTTTCTTTGGAGCCCCCTTTATAGTTTGTATGTATTAAAGGTCAACTTTGGGCAAAACATATGGGATATAGTGTGTTCTAGTTGGGAACCTCTTGAGGAACACATTGAAAACTTGATGGGAACTCCTTGAGAATTCAATGGGAACACTTTAGACATGTAGAGATTGTTTGTCTTTGTGTCTCTCATTTTTCTTGAGTACCATGACTTATACGGTACCCAAAAGAAAAGGTGGATTTTCAAAAAAGAAAGGGGTGGAAAAGTCACCTAAGTGGTCACCACATGCCATCCATTCCTTCCTTGGGTAAGGAGTGGGTGGGGGGAGGGGGAGGTTTTAGGGTTTGGGTTATGCGAGTGCACAAATTATTGCCTAAGTGCAATTGCACTCAAATTTGTGTCCACCCCACACTTTTCAACAATTTCTCAATTGCCATAAGTTAGATGCATTGGATTTTATTGCCTATCTCCCAAATCAAGAGTTCAGATTTCATCTCTATGGACACACAAATGCATGATGGATTGTGTGTTTTTTATCTCTTCATGACTTCATGTGTTCCATGTTCATGAATTCTGTTCAAGAGGTTCCATGTTGTTCACCAATGAAATGAAGTTCAAAGGCAAGGTAACATTGGCCTTGCTCTCATTGGCCCAGTGATTCCTGGATGAAAATGTCATAACCGCTCTTTGAGTGGATGGATGAAAAGAAAACATGAGGGATGGTGGCTACGTCGGGTAACCTGAAAGAGGTTGGTTACTGCAAATAGTCTTGGTGCATCCGGGCCGTCAACTATTCCAATAACCAGCGTCCTCTCTAGTTGGTTACCTCTTTATGTCTGGATGTTTTAGAAGTGAAATGTGCAATTGTTGCAAATTCATGAGTTCAGGCTGGTTTTCCAAATAATTTGATAAGACGAAGTAGAAGCACCATTTTTAATTAGGGTTTCTCAAATTCCTAAACATCCAGTTTGGGTATCTTCAAAGGAATTTGAAACCTGAGTTAAGACACTTTGAACATGAAATGAAATGACGATCGACGATCAGAGTATATAGTCTTTAAACCCTTAACCATACAAGAGTTACAAAGTATCAAATCATCACCTTCATTGTGAACAGTAGTAGTGACAAGCTGCCATGGCTACTCAATGGGCTTCATCCTGGATACAAGTGCCACAATTACCCAATGGCTTTGTTAGCTCCAGACAATGAGTGTCTAGATAAGTAAGCAAATAATCCACCAAAAATTTTGGGTGCAAAATACACGGAATCTGCATCCCAAGTTCATATCACATTTCCTTGAGTTTCTGAAAGGGAGAAAGGTGCAGTGCGCCAACCAGGGTTAAAGAGAATTGAGTGTGGGTGCTAGAATTTCAGTCCCTGAGTAGTGAGTATGTGTTGCATCAAAAGTTTGAGTACTACAAGTATGTGATTCGGTGACCAAAAAAATCAATAAAAAATTTGGAACTATTTGGAATTCCATGAGAACTCTGATGGAATTGTAAAAACCAAAGATGCTTCAAGAAAGTTGCAACTTCACAAATAGATGCACAAATCACTTGGCTCCAAAACCTTCATAGCAATACATACTCAAAGCCATCAAGAAGTCTTGGGACTGAGTATGTTCGAGTATGTCATAGTTCTTGAAGTTTCTTTGGGGCGCTTAGTAGCCTTATCACCAAATGGCCCCCTTTACAATGTGACATATTGAGTGTAACAAAGTAACGAGAATCCTACAAACATGATGATGGAAAACTTGTCCAACCAGGAGGACTCTCCTCTCCTCTCCTCTCCTCTCCTCTAGAAGATTTAACATTCTCTAAGTTCTTCCATTTCCAATTGGAAAGCTCAAAATTGATCCTCAACTGCAATGCAATTTGGGTACTAATTCAATGGCTGATAAAACAAATTTGAGAGCATCATCATAGTCAAGTTTCACCACTTCAAGAATTGGAAAGCATATACCTCAAATATCTATCACAATTACAAAGTTCATCTTACCCGCAATGATACCATTTGAAGCATGAGATTGAACAAGATGAAGCACTCATGACCAGATGGTTGCAAATTTACAATGCAATTCTTTTGTTGACATACTTTGAAGAAGAACATTTAGGATGTTGTACAATGCAGTGATCTCTCTTGCTCTTGCAGAAAGCAATAGAGTTTGAGCTATATTTTTGTACGCATCATAGTTGCTTCCAAGCTGTATATAGACCTTCAACTGTGTAGTTTGTGCATTAGCAAGAGAGGGGGGATGATGATTGGAACCTGGGCATAAAGGGGATGGTACCTCACAAAAGTTCTAGAGGAAATGTTGCAAGAAGCAAAAGCATGCACTAAGCAACAGGTCCATAGCTGTGATCTAAGAACCATGTTAAACCTCCTCAAAACCCACATTCTAATTTTTATGTCTAAAGTTCATAATATGCCTTTGCTCAACAATTCTAAGTCAAGGAATGTTCGTTGGGACAAATTTTCCAGCCACACTACAGTTGAATTTTTGCAAAAGATCACAAAACATATGTGAAGCTCTTTCTCATAAACGATTGATGCAAAGTGACTGAAGATCCATGTAGTGAAGTTCATATGAATTTGTTTTTTGGTGAAATTAAAAACTTGTTGATGATGTTAAACAGAACAGTAGAGATGGACCCAAATGATTGTTCCTTCTCGATGCAAATCCTACATCAGCTTTAGCAGAAGAATGGCTATTGCTTTTTTTGAAAACTTTCAACCTTGGCCAAAACAGAGATGTGAGCATGCACAGATGTCAAGTAAGGTGGGTGGGGATAGGAGCTGAACAATATCTACTGCAAGCTCATTTGTGGGGCAGATCACATCTACAAACATACTTAGCAACAACAGAATCTCATCACCAGAATGCTCAACACTCTAAAGATGTAAGATCATTTCTACCAAACACATTACCTCAACAAATCTTCAGCTGAATTCAATACATGTATACTTGTACATTGGGCGGTTAATTGCTCAACATTGACAAGTGTCTCTTGGAAGTTGATTGCATTAGAAAAGGGTTGAATTATTCTCTACCAAACAAACTTATAGGAACCACTTTCAGTGTCTGCGAAATAAATACATGTTGCTAGTCCTTTGGTGTACAAATTGACATCTCTATTTTGTAATGGTATATAGTATGAATGCATGTTACACATTATGAAAATACAAGTATCAAAATTGGAGTTATATGTCGAATCCAATTGATTACTACAAAGTTGAATGGGTTTACAAAGGAATGATCAACGAGAGGTGGAGGAGATTGATATCCGAAAAACACCCGACTTGAAGAAGTTTTTCCAAAATTCCAAATAAGGCAACCAAAGTTTTGGGTTTTAAATGCTTCTATCAATCCATTGAAATATAGTTCTTGTAGTTCATGTTTTTCCATATTTTCTGGTCACTTGTGCCCCCATCATGGTAGGCTACTATGAGCCTTCAATCTTGAGTTCTTGAATCAAATTTGTGGGCTTATTATGGCATCCCCTCCAATATCAATAGAAGTAGTCTTTTAATTTGACTATTTGAACTAGCTCATTTTTCTCATTAGCTTGTTTGATGTCAAAGGTTTGTCCCTAGTGTTTGGGGTATCGGTGTTGGGTCACCCACCAATGCACCATCTATTGGAAATCCATTGTGATGAACCACAAGTGAGTTACCAACATTCTACCTTGATAACTTATCTTATTAACCCTACTACAACCCCACATTACCTAGGTAACTAGTAAGCACCTACATAAGTGGGTACGAATTAGGTGAGTAGGTAGGTAGGATAAGTATGCATGGCATTTTGTGGGTACTGGTGAGGGAGATACATAAGAATGGTTAGTACATATCTAACCATGGTGGTTAGCTAAGGGATGTCAGGGATACAATGAAAATGTGTTTCCCATCCAGATGCCATCCATCCTGCATGGTGCACTGGTGGCTGCTGGTTCACTCTGGCCAAGATAAAGCAGGCAATAAAATTGTACATATGGATGAAGATGATCTTCACATGCAAAGAATAAAATTTCATATATGTACAAACGAATTGTTAGTACTATTAACTAGTTGTGAAGGTGCATCACGAAGTTTTTTTTCCCTCCTTTTGGGTTTACAATGAACCACTTTGATTGGCTCATCAGAAAAAAAAATTCTGAAACTTTGGACACTCCCACAAATAGAAGCTTGAACTCCCAAAATAAAACTATAGAAGCCTTACCCCTTTGGCCCACCTAGGTATATAGGTTATGAGAGTTCAACTTTGAGCACAGGTTATGGGTAAAGTGTAGTGGTATTGGGAACATCATGGGGAACTCATTGGGAACTTGATGTGAACCCATTGAAAACTTGATGGGAACAGATTGAAAACATCAAAATCCACAAAATCCAAACCTCCCTGTGTTGCCTCCTCTCATTGGGTGCCAGGAATTTCTGTTCCTTGCTGTGTTCATGATCCATTTTTGCTTGCCCTAGTATCCCCCCTCCATGAGCCTGGGAACCTATTGGGACTTAGGGTTTAATGAGTTGGGGAGTTTCATGATGTGAAAAACATCACAGTGCAATCCTTTCTTCCCTAGCACAGATTGAGTGGTGTGGGCACCATAGCCCTATCAATGGTCTAACTAGTCTGGCTCCAAATGAGGCTCTCTCCTAATCTTTTCAAGAGGGTGTTTCCATTCAAGCCTCCCCCATAGTCTTGATGACCTCCCCATATGGACTCAGCAAGTTGAGCATCAGACCATCTTCTTCTATTGAAGATGATATCATTCCTTTTTGAACAAAATATACCATATTGTTACACCCCTAGATAATGTCCAGAATGGGCGGAATTGTTGAATTCTCTTCAACAATTTGCTTGTTGAAGAAACAATGTTCCATCTCCAATCCTTTCTAGAGCTTATCCACATTTGTTGAGAACTTCAACCTATATACAAATGACAAAACCCACGGCCAAGTGACCTTGGCTCTTGGGCACTCCCAAAACTTGTGAATGATAGTCTCAAAAGGTTGCCCCTCATGACCCAAATAGGTCAAGTTGGTTGTTTTATTGGCTTTTGATCTCCAAATCTTTATTGCCATTGCTTTGTGCGATAGTGATGTCAAGAATCTTGAATCCTTCTTGGCCCTAAAATTTGACCGCATGTCACTCCACTTGAGTTTGAAATTTTGTGGCAAGACCGAATGCCATTTTTAAGGTATTGATCTTTGCAAAATCCATAGTTCATTGATCAATTTGCATCCTTTCATCGTTGTGTACCATGTTAAGCTACCTTGAGTGCACCATACGTAGTAGTATGGATCAAACAAATTATAATGAAAGAGTAAGAAGCAAACCTTGAGTGGCCTTCGCACATTTTAGTGACCTACACTCTCTACCTACGTGCACCGCATTCACCTTAAGCCTTTGCATGGTCATGGATTGAGGTCAAACTTTGTATATCAAAATTTCATCTAGTCTCTTAGGTTTGCTTGGCCATTCCACATTTAGGTTTGAAGAACTTGTTGGTGTAAAAGACCACATGCAAGAAATGATATCCAATTTCTTTGTAAATCCCAATCCATTTCACCTATAGTTTTCTAGTTGTTTGGGGTTTTTAGCTTCACAACGTAGCATTTTGATAAGCTTTGAATGATTATCTCCCAAGTGCATCTTTCTCCTTCGTCCAGATTGGACTTGTTTTTATAATTATTATATAGGTGAAGAAGTTTGCATTGGTTTCATCCCATAAGTCACCCTTCGACTATTTCTTTGAGGCATTTGTGTTCTCACTATTGAAATTCCAAACTCATTTCCTCTAAAGCTAGTAGACCACTAGATCTTAACATGTTGGCTATATTCTGCCCACATAGGAGAAGAGGTTCAACTTCTTAATTAAAGTTTTTCAAGCCTTGATGATCCTTGCCCATATCTTTAACCCTTTTAAGGGGGTGTGGTCATGAACTGCAATGTAAGTTTGGAGCTCACATACTATGTTGAAATGGTAAGCTCAAATGTTGAACATGTAACATAAGAAGGTCTTAAAGTTTGATTTGTCAAGGTTGAATGTAGAAATGATCCATTTTTTCAAGAATGTTAATAATGCCACCTTTGGGTTAGTGCGGCCTTGCCTTTTGATTTTCTTTTGAAGGTATTATCATCTTACATTATTCTCATCTAAGTGTTATGTTTTCCTTTTCCTAATAAAAAATTGAACATAAAAAATTTGGATTTTATAAGTGCTCACTTTGTAAGAAGCAAATGCATTGAGCTATGCTATTTTAGCTTTCTTTATATCTTGTTATTAGGGGTAATAAATTATTAAAAATGTTGTGCGTTTTTACTAAAAAAAAAACTTACACAAATTGATTGTATAAACAAAAACAACTAGTTGTTTTAAACAACACTTACCAATATGGACTAGTCATATTGCACATGACTATGTTGTTAATTGCATGAATACTTGTCATGTTTATTATCTTAAAAAAATAGTATGTGCTAATTGATGTGCCTAGTTTATTTTGATTAAAAATTAACATGTTTTAGTTGATGTATCTTTTAAATAACATAAATCAACTAAGTATGATTTAAAATTATTTATTAAGAGTAAGTTCACAATAAAATGATCCCCTACACATGTAATCCTTGTTTATTTTTTCACTTTAAAAATTGATAAGTCAAGTCAATGTTGAAAATTTGTGGCATCTTTATATGAAAATGTTTTTAATGTATGATAGGAACATTTGGTTAAGTTTGAAATGAATTGAATGAATATAACATATTCAATTTTAAAAAAAAAATGTAATTAGTGCTCTAACTACTTAAAGAATATTTTTATATATTTGAAATAATTTTTAAATGACATATTTATGAAAAAAAATTAATACATACCTTTACATAATAATAAATCACGCCACTTTATTGTGTGAAAAAAAAGTTAATTGACTTGTAAAAAATGATTATAAAATATAATCTCTTTGATAGTCTAATTTGGTTCTATCACATCATCTTGATTAAGCAACCCATTATTTTTAAGCAAATCATTAAAAAGTTCAGTATATGTGAATTATTTCATTGCAAACTTATTTTTGATAAGTTATAATTCTTAAATATGTAAAATGTAAACCTAGGTCTTGAAGGTATAAAATTTACCAAAAACACATAACCAAATTTGTATAATAAATCAAATTTGAAAATTAACTAAATTTCGTACCATTAAATTTATTTTACCTAATTTCATTACTGGATTTGTATGTATATTTTTAGAACTGATTTTTTTTGGATTAAGTTAACTAGTTGTTCCATTGTTTTGTTATAATTTTTTTTGGGTTACTTGAGGGTTTTCAAAATTGACGTGACATGCCCATTTTGCTTCAAATGTCATGTTGATGTTTGTCTTTATGTGTCCATTGCATCTATTAGGACGAACACAATAAAATTCTTGGTCACACTTGGGTTACCCCCGTTATGATTGGTGACCAAAAAAGGATTTCGGTCACCAATACTGCACTGACTGAAAAAAATTTATCACCATCTTTATAGTGTCATTATGGCCTTGCCATTTACATTAAAAAATATTTTGAAGCAAAAGAAGAATTATGGGGATTCTAATATTTCACCATGCAAAAAATAATCTTCAAAAAAAATCCTTCAAAAAAAACCAAACTCCTTCAAAATGTCACAACTCTATCATTAATCCCAAGTTTTAACACAAGCCAAAATATCATCTTTCAAAAATCCTCATATAAAAATAGACCTACTACATGGGGGTCAAAATCCATTAAGTTACCATATTCTATAATGAATTTAAACATAATATCTTCACATTGGTAGGTAAAGCCCAAAAAATGAAAACTAAAACAAAAGTTTACAAAGTGAATGCCTTGTAAAGTTTGCATTAAGAAATGTTGCTTTGAATGAATTTTCATTATTTGATGTCTATCAATTGTGAAAGCATTTATTGAAGCAAATTATCAATGATAAGTTAAACCATTCATAATTTAAAAAAGAAGAAATAGATGGGCAATGCTTGTGTAAAATTGTAAATGACCATTGTATCCTATGTTTACAAGAAACCCACCATCATTATAAAACATAAATCTAAACAAAAATTTCAAAATTGTAAAGAGGATGGATTCACAAATCTCAAATTTGATTACACATGATAACATGATTCACTTACAAAATTGGGATTTATAAAATTCGCAAGTTCAAAACATGTCATTTTTGAAAGATCATGCAAATTGCACCGTGTTCTATATTTAACAGCTACAAACTATCTATAGCTGCCTTCAATAACAATCTTCAAGAGAAGTCTAATTGTATGGAGGCCCTATTAATGTGCACATGATGTGTTGAATAGTTCTTCATGTCTTTAGATTTGGGTCGTACATGTCATGGATTAGTTTCCTAGATAACATTTTGATTGAATTGTCCACAAAATATTTTGCATCCCAATCATCACCCCATATGACATTTGCCAACTAACCCATTGAATATGCTTTACACCTCAAAATTGTGGTGTGTTGCTTGGCCATTTGTTGAGGGGAATTTGTAATTCTTGATTCGTTGTAAATAAAAAACAATTTTAATGCAACCCACCAACGCATTTTTTGTGTTGGTGGCATCTTGCTCCTTTGCAAACCCATATGATGATGGTGTCACCTTTTGCAAGTGCTCAGTTTCACCCTAATTGCACATGCCTATGTACATAACATTTGGTTTGTTTGTTAGAAAATGCAACATAATGTTGTCCTTAGATAAGTCGTTGTGCAAAATTCCACAATAATGTATTGTATTCATAATGTTTATGAATGCCCATGCCAACTTCACATGATTTCGCCTAAAGGCAACAAGTCATGTTTGCCCTTCTATATCCAACCCCCACTTGCTACAATAAGGCATGATTATCAGTAATGGGGGAATATTTTGTGTTGTAATTCAACATTTTTCAAAAAGTTTTCCCATCCCACCACAATGTGTATGCCTCCATGGTCTCTATGTGCATGGCAAGGAATTTGATGACACTTGGATGTTCACGCAAGCATGCCAATGCTTTCACTAATCATTGCTTATGTGTTTTTTGCTTGCCATTTGTTTTCAGTGTCTTTTTCACCAACTCAATCGTGCTTTGGATGTGATCGAATCTTTTGATTTACACCTTGCGCACCACACCATAATCACCCTGATTATCTCCACTTGATAATGGGAGCACATTTGTTGTGTTTGGAATCCATAACACACCACGGTTTCCAATTGGGCTAGAGGGTTTTGAATGCCTTCTTTCATCCATGGTGTAAGCTTCGCTTCTTCTTTAACCAATTCTTCAAAAATTTGGCCCACCATGAAATTTTCTCCCACAAGTTCACCACCTTTGTGGTGCAATGTACCTTGTCCTTTTATGGACAAAGGACATCAAACTATTATAACAAGTTTGTGGCTGAATTCAAAATTTTGCACTCAAACCATTCTAGAAAACCCTCAGAATTTTGAAGCTTGGTGTATTGCAAGGATTCAATTATTCATAAAAAAAATGTACGAACCTATGAATGAACGAACTTCACATGATTTTCATTATTAATTTGTCACATGCTAAATTTGTGATGATAAGCGATCTTCAAGTTGAAGACCAAGCCAACTTGACATTGAAGGAGATTAGCAAAGGGCCACGTTAAAAAAATGATGTTGTTTTTGCATTATTAATTGTAATATCTCCTCACATGATCGTAATGCTCAACAAGATAGATAATGTTCTTGGGTTGAATGCAATTTTGAATGAAGAACCCATTGGGTTAGGAAATCGTGCTAATCAACAATGTGGTATTAATATTGGGGAAAATAGTAGTAAAAGAAATAATAAATTGTAGCAGTAGGGGTGAGGTGGAATTTGCCACTAAATGCAAATATGTACATTGTATAGTAAACTCAATATTGTACAAAATTAATATTTACACAACAACATGGGCAAACAAGTTGTTTCCCCTTAGAGTTTGTCATAATTAATGTAAATTTAGTTAATTATAATCGTATGTAAACTTTTACAATTCAAAAATGAATTGGATGATTGGGTATGGCCCATAATTTTTGAATATTGAACCTCACTGATGACAATGTGATTGGAATGAATGGAAAACATATAATTATAATTATATAGGTGTGTTACAAAATTGTATCAAATTTCTCTCCCGACAAGGAAGGATTGTTTTTTATTTTTCCATTTGTTTCCAACATGTTCCATTCATGTTCCCAATGGGTTCCCATTAGTAACCCCATTTTTTAATGAAGGGATCACACAAGATGGTGACTGAAAGGGCTTCGGTCGCCATAAGGGGGGGGGCATAGCGGAAAAGGATAAAAAAACGGGGGCTGGGGGAGGGGAAAGACATTATGGCAACCAAAAAGTTCTCAGTCGCCACACCCATGTGGTGATTGAAAACCTTTCGATCGCCATGTGATTATGGTGATCGAAAACCTTTTGGTCACCATGCGACTAAGTGATCAAAAATTGCGATTGCAATGTGGGGGTGGCAATTTAAAACCTTTCAGTTGCCACATGTGGGTGGCAACTGAATTTTTTTTGGTTGCCATAGTTACGTGGCCATTGAATTTGATTGCCACTCGATGGCACTAACTAAATTCGATCGCCATCAAACGGTAGTTATGTATTTCGGTCGTCGCAAATGGATTTGTAGCATTTTCAGTTGCCATCTAAGAATTGTCAAATGGTGACCAAATTTGTTTTCATCATTTAATGGAGACTAATTTTGGAAGAGGTTTTTAGAGGGTATATGAGTTTTTAAATACAATCCATGATTCATTTTTTAACACCTCTATTCTCATTTGGGTTTTGTGTCTTTGGTTCCCTTCTTACAACCATCGTGTGGAACCTTGGGTGGGTTGAGGTGATCAATTCTTTAGTGAAGGGTTATCTTTTTTGTATTTTTTGAAAATTTTGGAACACATTCAATCTTGACTTTTCAAGATTCTAATTGTTTTGAACAATTAATGCTTGGAAAGACTTTGGGTTTTTTGTCATCCAAAATTTGAACAATGTCATTGAGTGGACAATCAAGCAAACAACCATCGAGTAGTCAATCTAACCAAAACATTGAAACAAGTTCTCCCACACATCATTTGGGACTTACCCCCCCCAACTTTTAAGTGGGCCACCTTCAACCATGCACAAACAAAGGGTTGCAGAAGTATCCAGTGGGCAAAACACTTCATTGACACAAACCCAAAAGTGTCAAAAGCTTGAAGACAATGATCTTAAACAAATTGCCACACATGATTCCAGGAAATTGTCATGACATTCTTTATGGAACACATAATGGCATATCTTGACAGTGCTTTCGTAAGTAAGCAAAAAAACTAGTATGGAGAAGTATAAATAGGTCATGGAGCATAAGTTTTTAGTAGACCTAACACGTTTGACACACAAATAAATGTGTCGATGGATGAAGTACGAACCTATGAATGAATGAATGTCATACAAATTTCGCATCTTTAATAAATTTGTGTTTCAAACGTGTTTTGAATGCATGATATTAATGTGCAAAACATAAGAATTACAATTTAATGAATTTTGCATGATGTCCAATACTAAACCATGAGATGTTAAATGTAAGATGATGGTGAACCCCTACCTGATCTTTGATCCCATCATGTTGTATCAAGTATGCTCTAGATTTAGACCGTATTCAAACTTGTTGGTTCTTGGGTTATACCACCCCCAAAACATTTGATAAAACTAATAATGTTATGTATCGGTCATTAACAAATACAACAATTCACATGCCTTTTGAATCATGGATTCGTCATATTGTCATTCACCATATTGATTCCCCCATGTAATAACAAACATGTTAACATTCCAAATTGATTTCATGTTTGCACCCATGCTTGTGGCCTATTGGGTGTGGTGTGTTAAACCTATTGTACTCCCAATGTTGTGGCATGGCCATTCAAAAATTGAATTGTTCATATAGGCGCTAATGAAATGGGGCCCTACATTGTGGACATCTCTTCCCTTGCCACCATCAAAGTGATTAGGCATTCCGGATGGTACATGTGTTGGCAAGTGCCCAAAATCCATGCATTTTTTGGTCCAAATGGGGAACAACAAATAAAACATAGTTCCCCATTTTGAAGTGTGGGTCACAAGATTTCCCTTGTTTTTTCTAACAAGATGGTGACATATTCCTAATCGACTTTGGGATGTGTCACCCAATCTATGCTTGCATTCTTTTGCATTCTTGGTAAATTGTCAGGAAACATTTCGGATATCCTTAACCATGATGTCAAACCATGTGATTGGAATTTCCCATCTTCATGGTATTTTGCTTGCAATCTTACAAGCTTTGCTTCCGTTTACATAGCTCGAAATGCTACCAAAATACATGCAAGATGCATGTGGTTCAAATTTTGTTTGGTTGTTTTCACAAATGTTTGAACATCTCTTCAATATTGTTCCTTCATGTCAATCAACGTTTGATGGTAGTCTTCAATGTCTTCCACGAAATTCAAGCATTCCTCTTCCACCTCAGTGGCCCTTGGGAGTGCCTCTTGTAGTGCCTATTATTAAATGGTAGCATCTTATTCTTGCCTAAGACACTTTGTTTGGCATGAAACTAATTCTTCACATAGTGCATTGCACTTCGATGTCACCTTTTAAATTTGTATCTCCATTATGCCCATTTGCCCTTATAATGCCTCTAGAACATGTTCTGCAATGTTAGTTTGTTTTATGGAAGATAATATGCTAGCATCATGTGCCAATTGCCCTTGACCATTTGTCGTGTCAAATGGCATGTAAGATGCTATTTAAACCTTAATATCCAATTGTTTTGCATGCCATGGGGTTGTCCATACTCAATGGTGATTGAGGGGGACTTTGTTCCCAAGGGCATTAAACAATTTGGTTGTTCATCACAACATCCAAATCTTGAGTACAAGAAGTACTTAGTGTTGTTTCTTTGGGAATAACCGGTAGTAGTGGTACCGGTTGAAAAAAGAAAGGGGGAATGACAGGGGCAAATCAAAAATGAACTCGGGGCCTCCTTATAAAAACTAAAGGAAATGTTGTAGGAGGTATGTGAGTTTCTGGAGGAGTTGATGGATTTGCCTTCGCAGATCTATCTGGTCAATATAGAGGCAAATTGTTAGTTCAGTTGCTTGGAACAGTCCTCCAATCAACTTGAACCCCAAGCATCACCTCCGCATAAACCATTTGTGCCATAGTCAAAGGCACTTGGTTTCTAGGGAAAAAATGGTTCCCTATCATGGCCATGTAAACCTCCAACATGCATGCCTTCATATGTTCAACTTGTATATTGGGCAAAATTATTTTCTTATGGGTCTCATGCTTAGAAAGTGGCCACTTCTTGTGAATGTGGCACCACCTCACATATTGCAAACATAAAGTGTATGACCAAGGCTCGAAAGGTTTTACTATCCAACATTTGCTACAATGGTTACGTCTTCAAGTACTTTAAGCTCTACCTTGTGTTGTTTTCCATTTGCACCATGGCCCTTGGCCACTTTCCTTTGGTCTGCATCATTCACCAATATACCCACCATTTGTTAATAAATAGGTAAACGTAAGTTAAGGTTAAGGAAAAATTATGGTTAAGGGTGGGGTAAATTAAAATTAAGTTCAGAAAAAATGTATAATAAATCGGTATGGGGTCCTTTGAAAGGTTCAACATTCAAGTCCAACACACAACTATTTTCATAATGGGCATCATGAAATTAAAAGCCTTCCAAAGAACTTTCACTCTCTTCTAAGTTTATGGCACTGACTACAAGCAAAACAAACAAAGTCTTCACATGTAAGGAATAAAATACAAGAAATGACAAAAGTGTGGGTCTTATAATGGACCCACACATGTCTAAAGCCCTAGGACTAGGCCCATGCCTATTTCGATCACCTTTGATCACCATGAAATGATGATATGGCACTGGGGCTGATCCAGCAACCTAGATTTTCTAGTGACCAAAAAGTGGTTTTGTCGCCACTGAACCACTATATAGTTGGCAATCAAAATAGGTTCAGCTGCCATCAATTAGCCAATTTCGATTGCCTTTGGTCACCAATGGGACAATTGGTGATTGAAAATTTTTAATCAGAGATTGTATAATTTTCAATTGGTCACCAAATTTTTTTCAATCACCTTAAAACTTGAGAAATGGCCACCAAATTTTTTTGGTCATTGGCTATTCACATAGCCCATTGGTGATTGAAAAAACTTGGTTGCCATTTGATGATGTTTGACAGCCACATGCGGTTGGTACATGGGAACGTTGTCAGATGGTGACCAAATGTTTTCGGTCACCAAATTTTTTGGGTGCTTGTAGTTTTGGGGTACCCCTAATTTAACCTATATAAGGAGGTTTATATTCTATTTTTTCCTCCTTTTATTTTTTACGTGTACGACTTTGGATGTTTTGAATAATTGGTGTGTAACATTTTAAAGAAAAGGGAGAGGGGACTCCATGCACTTTTTTTTGTTATTTTTGTCATTCCAATTTTTTTTGCAAAATGAAATATGTTGAGTAATCAAGTTGAAGGAGAGATAATTGAGCCAATAATGAATGGGATGACCACACCATCATGACTTAGGTTTATGAAAGGGTAGATGTCATATATTTCCTAAGCCAAGAAGGCCAATATGATGTGGATATTTTTTGATTATTGGAAGACTTATTGTATAAGGACATACCATTGACATTATATGTTAGAACTATGAAGGTAATGGACAGGGAGAGTGTGTTCATAGCCTAGGATCATAATGGCATTGGTGTCAAATATCTTCCATGTGTGTTTGAAAGAATTTATGTTTTGGATGTTTCCAATTTGCTTGAAGATTTGTTGTACAAAAACATCCCAACACAATTTCATGTTTACGACACACAAGATTATTTTGACAAAATATGACATTTGTTAATTTTTAGGTTGAAATCATAAATAAAAAATGAATAAACATCTTTGCCACTTGAAGATCTATTTAGAAACCATTGGAAATACCATTTTGATAATGTATTATCAGGGTTTCATCTTTTGATAGATATTGTAAGTAATTTGGTTCAAGTAAATTAAATATATTTTCTTTTTACAAAATTTTCATTTTTCTTATTACAATAATTATAGCTAAATTTTCTTTTTTTTTTACCTCGCAAATAATTATAAATGCCCTTGGGATTGAAAATTTCCAATTTGAATTATGGATATGAAATTGTCTTATATGAAATACACCAATTTCAAAATAGGGTCCCAAACTAGATGGTTACAATTTTATTACTAAATAAATATATAGGTGGAAGAAGATATGTTTATGCCACCATTTGGATTTGCATAAAAATTTCAACCTATGTGTAAGAATTGCAAAATGCCAAATGCTTATGATTGTGAAGCCCTTGTGATTCTTGGCCTAGGAGGATAACTAGATTTGGATGTTGGGGTTAAAGTTCATGGTAATCACTATCATTTGGGGCTTCAATTGCCTCATTGAGAATGTTGGTGTCATCGTCATCATCATCATCATCATCATCATCATTACGCCTTTCGTTCGCTTTTGAAGTGTCTATCCCATGCAAGGTTGTGATGATATTTTGCCTTGAATGTTTTGTCACAATTCCTTTGGTGGGGCGTTGTCCCTCAATATCCAAAATTCCATCATCATTGTATGGTCATTCATAATTACGTTCACCTACAAAAGCAATTGTTGCTTAAATAGTGGGCTTTTTTTCCTTCGAGTAACTTGACATGTGGACAAGTCTTCAATAAGTGGTTGAAGACAATTCATGGGAGTTGCCACAACGATTAATCTTGACCCCACATCAACTTCAGGTATTGGGGCTCTTGGACGCCGTGGGTATTGGCTAATTGGTGCATGTTCAAAATCTGAATCACCTTTTGTTAACTTCTTAAGTCTTGCAACTTTAGGACTTGAAGGACTTGAATCCACAACTTGGGGTTCACTTGTGTTAATGATTGTACATAGGCCCACATTTGGCTCCAATGTAATATCCCCAATATCATCAATTACAATATTGGGAGGATTAATGAGTGGGTCCATTTGTATGTTTGAAGTGTTATTTAGTGTCTATTGTGTTTTTGACCTTAGAATGATGATTCAAGTTAATGGTGTGTTCGCATTAATTAGGGGGTCCACTTCCATGGAATTCATTGATTGCATGGATGTGTTTTGATTTAGGGTCGTTGGAGCATGTATAGCTTGGGGGGGGTGCATCAGACACTTGAACATCATCATCTAATAATGGCATGTTCGAATTTGCATTGCCATTGGTAGACCCTTGAACCTAGCAAATCCTTAGATTAGATAACAATCTTGAAAATGGAATCTTGTCATCAGAGAGAATTCAAAGGGTTCATGTTCAATTTCATATTCATCCAATTCATCTGACACTATGGGATCCTCACTTGATGAATCATTTTCATCTACACTTTCATCAACATTGAACATCGAATATTTAGACAACATATTTTTCTCATACAATGTCATGGGGTTAGTGTTAAGTTATTCTCACAAGAACTTGTTATTAGTGTATATATACACTAAGTTTTTTGCTTGATTCAATGTTAACTAATTTCGCACTTTGCTATGGACAAATGAATATAAATTCTAATTTTAGTCACACAATGATGCGAACACATTTGGGGCAAAATGTGACAGGTGATGGGTGTAAATGTGCGTCCACTAGCTCCAATTAAATCCCACCATTCATGTGGGAGCAAGTTTAGGTCTTTCATTAGGGGGGTGTCACAAAATGGACTTTGAATTTTGACAAAATTTTAAAAATCTTTTAAATCTAGGCCATAGGTAGTTAGGGCATGAGCTGGTTTTTTGCAAAACTCTGTTTAAGGCCTCTTCGGCATTTGCATCATCATGTATGTGAACTTCACCCCGCAAGTATGGATTAAAAAGGGCCCTTACATAATGTAGATTGATTGTCAACATCTTCCACCTCTAATAAAATTGATCTTCAATCACATCTACAAGGTTTGATGACAATTCAAATAGTGGATCTTGTGATGATAAAACATGTCACTCCAATGTTTCATGATAAGCCACGCCCTCCCCATGCAAGGTTGTTTGCCATCAAATGCCTTCAATGACACTAAAACTAGTTCCACCATGTACATAAAGTTGACACAAGTATCCCAAAATTCGTCCCTCCTTACATTAGTTTGAATAGTTCTTGCCTTGGTGAGTGACTTTTGACAATGATCACCATGTAATCTGTTGACAAAAATTGTCCAATCCGGATCGGTAATAGTTTGCTCAATGGTAGGTTTGAACTTGAACAACCTTTCAACCATTAAAATAATTGTTCCAAACCGTGTTTTGGTGGGGTGTAGCAATATTAGGTTGGTCTCATAATGACAAAAGATTACTAGTGGCGCATGGTGTTGTCATATGAAAGAAACAATAACTTTCGCCTTTTTCACAATTCATTTCGCCCATGTTATTTTCCCCCCATCTTCCAATAGCAAGTCCAAATAATGGGTAATATAACTTTGAGAATAAAAACTTGGAAAACGACATATTAAAAGGTTAGCTGCACTTTTCATGCTAGAAGCATTGTTTGTATAAATTTGTACAATGTTGTCGATTCCAATGGTTTTAATGTCTCCAACCAATGCATTACATATGTAATGGGCATCCTTTTGCTCCCCAATTGTGTCAATGGAACCTATGAATACATCACCACTTGGACAAGCAAACATTACATTCAATAATGGACATTATGCAACGTTGTCCCAACCATCATAACAAATGGTTGTTCCATATTTGTGAATTGAATTCCATGTCCTCTCGGTTACTTGTTTGGACACATCCACCTTGGATTGTTTTAACAAATTTGTGTGCAATCCATGGAATGACAAGGGTTTGTAGTAGGTTCCATATTTGGAGGTTTTTTTCATAGTTTTTATGAACATTAGGTGTCACACAACATTGAAGGGGATGTTCACTTCATAAAAGAAAGTTGCCCACTTCTTGTCTAAATTTTGTTTTTGGGCTAAATTTAATCCCTTAGGCAATATAACCTATCAAAAGGTTCAAATGTTGTTATTTGTGGATCTATTAGGACCTTTTGTGTTGTTTTTAAGGGGGGTGAAGTTTTTAGCCCTTTCCATTTGAAATGTCGAAACGAATTTTCCTTTCATTGAAAGGTTTAACATTTCCATGGCCATGTTTTTTGTTTGCCCATCTGAAATATGGGTTGGTACTCCCATGTCATTTAGTGATGGAGGGACAAGTCCACCACATCAAGGAAATAATGCCTTCACCCATGGATGTGCTTTTGAACACATTGCAACTCTAGTTTGCCGATTGCCATCATATTAATAGCTCAAATGGAAGATTATTCTATCCTTGCAATATGAAATAACATTGCCACAAAACTTGCATTCCACCTTCGTTAGCTTGTCTTTTGGCATCAAATACCATGAACTTCACATGTTTCACCTTGCCTCCATTGATAAAACATTGCACACAAGAACAATAGGCTTGATTAATATAATTAAGGTATTCAACAATAATATCGAATTTCACCTTTAGAGCTACAATTGAAATTCAGCACCAATTGCAAATGCAATATTTGAAAATTCAATATCTGAAATTCAAACACCCATAAAGGTTTCACCCCTCCCTTCAAAGGTATATGGCAATGGTTGGTGTTAAACAACACAAGGCCCACACACCTCAAAGGAGGAAATGAGTATTGACATGTAATGTTTACATTTTATTAACAAGCACACCAAATTTTGTCACCAAATCAAAATTTTCAAAAGTCCCTTTGGCCTAGGTTGACCTAGGTTGACCTTATATTGATGTGATGCAAGGATGTGTCTATGTCTAGATGTGTTCGTTGTGTCATGACGGACACACAAACATCGTGATAACCCTGGGTTATTTAAAACCTTCAATTTTAGTATGTATCTAGGGTTTTCTAATCTAAAGTGAATAAAGTTTTATATACTTTTTATTGAAAGAAATTGTCCCTTCCAATTGTTGTTGGAAATATTTTTTTCATTGTTAGGTTTTTTTGAATTTGTATTTGCTTCAAATATGTGTTTATTGCTATTTTCCTATTATGTTGATAGGAAAAATACTTAAGTTGTTTGCTCTTCTATGTTACAAAAATAGATGTTATCTTCTATTTTTACATATTTTTACAACAAAAGTTGGTACTTCACTAGGTAGCCTTAATTGACATTAGGGATGTAGGTCCTTTAAGCATGCATGTAGGCCTCCCTCCCCTAAACAAGTAGGTCACTTGTAAGTGTTAGGGCATGCACAAAGTGTCATAAGAAGGAATTGAACCCCTCACATCCATAGTGCTAAATAAAACATTAACTATCCAACCACCACTTCATGTAATAACAAATAAAATTATTGCAAAAAATAAAGACACATGTTCATTTTGAATTTCACATTATTATTAACATATTACTTATGCATCATGAATTTTATATATCTACTTACTTACCTCCCTATTACCTACTCTAACCTACCTACCTACATGCTCATGGGCCCACATCTACATGCTCAAAAGGCCTACACACTTACGATTGGCACATATATACATAAGTAGAATTCTCAATGACTAAAATCTAACACATATAATATATAACAAACCACATCACCCATCAACTAACTAAAATTAATCACACCAAACATTGATGCCAAGTAGGCTAATATAATCCATGTGTAATTGACATTGTTTGATTTGATTAAAATTTTTAATAAACATAGTCCAATAAAATATGCCCTCTTTTTGGAAGGAACAAAACGGACCAAAAAATCTATCTAATCATTTTGGAGAAATAATCAAATCGTGTCAATCATTGTAATCACAATGCTAAAAGCATATGATTTTGTAATAATGGTAGGAAGATATAATAGTAATAGGTAGTCAATCCATGCATTAGTGGGAACTTATTGGTTACTATTTTTGGATTGTGTTTTGAAGGGAATTTTTTGAGAACTTCTTTTGCACCTTGTGGATTTTGACATTATTAGTTTATTATTGTTTAAAAAAGATTTTGAACGCTTTTTTGAAGCTTTAATATTAAGAGTTTGGAGATGCAATTGTACATCAATATTCTTTTGTATTTGTAGAGGTATTGTACAAGTCTGTTGCAACAACTAATACCTATTAATATTGATTGTAAGTGTTTGTAATCAATTTTGAATGTAGTTTGTAATTTTAGAACATGTTGTTGAAACATTTTTAAAAAACTAATCAAGAATTCAAAGATACCATTGACAACTTGTTTACAAGGTCTTCAAGGAATTTATCCATTTTTCCAGTGTCAAGATCCAACCCAAAAGGTGTTCAAAGAAGTTTTGACCAATCTTCCAAGTTGGTTCCCATTTCCTTTTGCTTCTTTGTTCACTTTAGTTTCGGGATTTTCCTAGAGCATTGGTAAGCTACGCTTTTATTCTAAATGGTTTCAAGCTAAGAGATGATAAGGAATAAATCCAAAAAGTGGACCACATTGGTGAGGTTCTTTTCTTCTCCAAATATTATAAAACATGTGTCATGTGCATACTAGGTGAATGTTTGTTGCTTGACCCTACCTAGGTGTTTTATGCCTTTACTTCCTATTGTACTTTCTCCCATCTTCACCATGGTGTTGAGAATTTTGCCAACTATGATTAAAGAGGTAAGGGGCGAATGGGCTCCTTGCTTCATGCGCCTTTGAATCTTAAAAGGTTTAAAGATTGCCCCAATAATACACACCAAAACCTCATCTTCTTGGAGGAATAACTTGACCGTCTCCACAAATTCCTTGGCCATGCCTAGTTTTTCTATTCTTCAAAGAGAAAGTCCTAGTTCGCTTCATCAAAGGCTTAGCAAAGTCGAGATTGAGAAAGACTAGAGGCTGATTATATTTTCTTGCCTAATTGATAATCTTTTTGTGTATGAAGCAAGGAACATAAAAAAAGGAACATCCTTTAATCTTCATCAATTACTTCCATCAAGATTGGTTGTAAACATACATATAGGAGGGTCCTAGCAAATAATTTGTATGCTACCTTTAACAAGGTAATTGGTCTCGAGATTTGAAAATCAGGATTATGAGATTCCTTCACATGGTAGCTTCCTCTCACCAATAGTTTTTTGAATCGTTTCTTTATTCTTTATCAACATCATCATCACATGTAGAGCAACCTCAACATCATCATCACATGTAGAAAAGAGAGCAGAATTTTTAAAGCTACATGAAAAAAGAAAAGAAAAAGTGAGCTCTTTATGGAAGAGAAGAGTAGCCCTCTCAGCCTTCCATGTTTTGGGTCCTAGCTACTGCCCTTGTCCCTAAGCACCTCGAATCATGGAAGGGTCTCTAAGGCTATCATTCTTCTATACAGAATGATCCACCCTAATCTCATCTCACAAGTCTAAATGCCAAATTATTAACAATATATCAATATATATATATATATTCTGGGTTTGAGCATTTGATGAAACCAAAACGAGCTTCTATTTTGAAGAAGAAGATAACAAGTCCACCACCGTCCCATAGGTGATTAACTATATTTTCTTAGGCAAGGGGTCAAGGTGAGTGTGACAAGCCTTATATATATGTGGGCCTCCAAGTAAAGTTGGGGTTTTGGGTTTTGGCTCAAAAAGAGAGAAAGCTGAGAGAGATGGGTGATGGTTTTTAGGCTAATAATTGGGCTCAAAATTTTCGGTCTTGAAAGCTGAGATTATAATAATAGCACATGGAGTGTATGACCCATGAACATGACCCTAAAACTGATTGACATTGGTGGCCTTGTCCATGTTGTCGATGTTTTTCTCTTTGCAATGAATTCTTTCATTTGTGACAATTTTTGGCCTTGCCTACCAAGGCAAGAAGGATATTGTGTTTAGATTCATTACAGAGTATAGTAGCTTAAGAGATTTTGGCCCCTAGGTAGTAGGTCTATTTTTTTAGGAGGATTTTTGAAAGATGATATTTTGGCTTGAGTTGACACTTGAGATTAGTTATAGAGTTATGATATGTTGAAGGATTTTGGTTTCTTTTAGAGGATTTTTTTTGAAGGTTATATTTTGGCATGGTGAAATATTTGAATTTCCATAATTCTTTTTTTTGGGGGTTAAGATAAATTTTAATGTAAATGGCAAGGCCAGAGTGTGACACACCCCTTGTTTATAAAAGAGTTCGACATTTGCATTAAAAGAAAATGGAAGACCTAAAGAGCAAAGCAAGCAGCTCCCATAAATAGATAGATAGATAGATACAAGCCAAGCTCGAATGTAGAAGAAGGACGGTGGTGGTGGTGTTGAGTCAAATTTGATACCTCTATATTCGGAGATGTGATGGAACCGTTAAGTCTGGGAATGTGGGTGGTAGTGCCACTTTCTATGGCTTTTTGCTTTGCCTTTGCATGTGTGCTAATAAGTTTTATCTGCTCGTGTATGGGCTGCTGGGAGGGAAGGAGCTGCGGACCGCTTCTTGTGCCTTGAATCCTTCAACACATCTTCTCCACTAACTGGCCCGGTCCCCCTTTACTTTACTTACATTCCATTCGCTTGTCTGGCATGCTGCTATTCTCGGGAAGAAGAAACAAGTGCTCTCTGGTTGCAGTGCACAAATTAAGGGCGACCTTTGTCTGTCTGCCACTTGAAATGGGTATAATAATAATAATAATAATATTATTATTATTATTATGTTACAAGTCCTTTTGTGGGACCAGCTCTCTGGATCTCCGGGCCATCAAAATTTATTCATTCTCAAGTTGGAGTTTGAGCTCTGAGAACTATCAATTTTAGAGGTACTTATGTGCTTGCTTAATTGCTTGCTTACTTGCTTATCACACCTATTTAATAACTGACTCAGAGATTTGCAAAACAGATCTTACATCGGTAATCTTAGTAATATAGTTTAGAGTTTATACCTGCAGTTGTAACAGTATAGGAATTTGAGAATTTGGATTCTCAGGAGATTGATGCTGGTTATTTTATTGTTGTTATTTAGTTGGAACTCGGGATGCTCATGGTTCTCACACATGTTGCAAAAACAAAACTGGTCAAAACTTTCTTTGTTGGGGCATGTTGCCAAGTTTTTCCTTCATTCGGGGAGCAAAGAAGAAATAATAAATGGGTAAGCAAGCATTCTTAGCTCCATTTGATTTGGCTCATCATCAAAACCAAAAATTAACTCCTCAAGGTCAGAGAGTGGAGAGTGGAGGAGGACACCAAAATGGTCTGCTGCGCCCACAGTCTGTCCTACTACAGTTCCTTAAGCCATAAAAACTGACACCCATTATATGTCATACCTTCTCTCCCACTTTTGCAATGTTTCATTCAGGTTTCTTAACTTATGTTGCAACTCCTTTTTTTTTTTTGGGAGCTTGGGCAATGTCTGACAACTCCAACATTCAAAATTATTAACTCATGTTACAAACAATGGAACATGCAAGGAGAGAGGCTGAGATTATACAAGGTGTTTGAAATTGTCACAAAGATTGCCTTTTTCAAATCTAGATAGATAGATATGCCCATTGAATGTGCATATTTGATTATTCATTTCTATTTCATCCTTGGACAAATTGGCACAATTTTTTTTGGTTTCACAAACCTCATATGGATGGATGCCTTCTATTTGCACTAGAGCTCTTTTCCATCAATGAAGCATGGTAGCCCACTCAAGTTTTTCAAAAAAACATTTAGATGAGTGATGAATTTTGTGGTCATTTCCATTGTATGGCTGTTGGGAATATTGCCCCATTCTGGGGTTGGAAATTGCATGCCCAAAAAGATTTGCATGAGCGACAAGATTTGTGCTCATTCAACAATTATATGGCTATACCAATGACCCATCATCACCCATCATCACCCTTGGGGTCTTGTTAAGAATATTGCATGCCCAATAAATGGTTAACATGCATAATTGGAAAATGTTTCTTTAGTGTAATCCACATGATCCTAGGTCAGTGTTTTTTTCCAATTTTGTGATGTTGCTCAATTGCCAATCATCCATAAGAACATTTAGCCAAATTTGGCAACATTCAATGAAAAAATAATCTTCAGCACCCTTTCATGGTGTAGGCAATTCTGGTGGAATATTTTTAAAACTTTTCACTTTTTTTACATAATTTATAAAAAAAAATTACAAATAGAAAAGTCATTTTAGTAAATATTTTTCTCATTTTAAAAATCACTGCCCTAGATGTAGGGATACCAAACTTTCACTTGTTTCTAAGTGTATAAGTCTATTTGTGTGAAGATTTCATACCTATCCACAATATCCCCTTTCAAACCTACCACAAATCGATTTTTTTCTCTTTGCAAACTTCCTTTCTTTTCCACACTTTTTCTCCTTTGGAATGGGTTCTTTTCTTTTTATCTCCTTTCTTTCTTTAGAATAGGTGAACCATTTGTTTCCCCACCCTCACCCCTCCAACCTCCCTTCCTTTTGTAATGTATGAACATATTTTTCATTTCCCCTTTTCAAACTCTTTTCCCTTTGGAATGGGTGAAGAATTTTCCTTGGTTCTCCAGCCTTTCTCCCCTAATTCAGTGAAAAAAATAAATTATATATTCATATAGATAAATAGAAATCATTTTGAGTTATATAAGAAGAAATGCTTGTTGTGAAATTTCATCATTTGATCAATTTCATCCATGTGGTAGGTTACACACACGATCTTAAAATTAACACCTATTGTATGATTAATTAGTGTTATCCCTTTTGCCCATTCATGTTAAGTTTATGTTATTGTTCAATTTCATTGATCATGAAGTTGAGTATCATACATGTTGTCAAAATTCATTTCGCTCACGTGATTAACTCTCATTTGTGTTTTCATCTAAGAACCTAATAATTTCATCACATTCATGAACTTTTTATCTATATTGCTAATTAGTGGTGTGATAACTTTCCATCATGAACATTTTACATTCATACACCCATAATATAGTTCATTTGCATTGAAATTTTCATCCAAAACATTTGGTTTATTGATGTGTTCACATTTCATCCATCTATGGATAATTGCATCTTTCTTACTAGTTTTATCCATGAGTAGGTAATGTTTCCTCAATGTGGTACCAATGTTTACCATTTTTCAATTTTGTGATGTAATCAAAGTGGTGGTCATCCATAAGCCGATATAGACAATTAACAAAATATGAAAAAAACTTATATATTTTTGGCTACTTACTTGAACCATGTATATACACTTAGTGATTTTTAAAGATAATTTTGATTTTGATTTTTTAAAAACTTGGTGATTTTTTTTAAAAAATCGTTAAATTTCTGACAAAAAATTCACAGTAGTGCAAAATTTCACACAACAAAAAACAATTTGTATGACACACTTCATTTTAAACATTTATTTGAAATTATTCTTCATCCATGTTGATGATTTCAAGTATGGAAGAACATTTTATCTCTTTTTCCTTCACACCCTACCCTTTTCCAACTTTTTCTTTATTTCTTTTCCTTTTCTCTTCTTCCCCCTCCCCCCCCCCCCCCCCCCCCTCCCCTCCCCCCCCCCACCCCTCCCCCCCCTTCCTCCCTCTCTCCCTGTTATTTTATTATTATTAAAATTTCCCCTCCTTTTTCCGCTCTTCTTTTT
>Ga0116227_10003765_pt1 | contig 33453 bp, 23 predicted proteins | sample S1TSphgellanicum_FD_89693 | JGI IMG/M metagenome (GOLD analysis project Ga0116227, IMG submission 89693) | Host-associated microbial communities from peat moss isolated from Minnesota, USA - S1T2_Fb - Sphagnum magellanicum MG | ecosystem: Host-associated > Plants > Peat moss > Unclassified... | reverse complement strand
TTTTCCCAACCCCCCCCCCCCAAATTTCACAAAACACCAATAATTAATTAATTAATTCTCTACCAGAAAAATTCACTGAATTCTAGAAGCTTTTACTCTGGAGTGAGATGTGGTGGATGATGGGTCTAGCAAATAATAAATTGCCAAAAATTAATTATAAAAAATAAATCGTCAAAAAAAATCCATAATTGCTCACTACTATATGCCAAGGGTAATTATGATCTTTCTACCTTCACATTTTTATAACCCCCAAAATTGGATAAAATTACTTATTGATGATTGCCAATGGAGAAACATCAAAAAATTGGAAAAAAAAAAAAAAACCCTAGTCCGTCGCTATAGCCCTGCAAAAGCGTCCCACTGGCCACCACTGCGCACGGCCATAGGACCCGCAAGCTCTCTGGCAATCTCTTCTCTTCTCCATCCTCGCCCCTCTTCCTTCGTCCTCATGTCACTTCTTGTTCCTTTTGCCCCTTCTTCTCTTCTCGACGAAGAAAGAAGAGATCTCCGCTGCTGCTCTGCTCGAGGTAAGGATTCGGTGTGCAATGGACATTTTTCTCAGCTCTCTTTTTGTCTATATATACATATAATGTCTATATCTTTGATGCTTATGTTTCTGTTGTTTATAGGAGACTGATTGCATTGCTGGTCTTCATGCGGCGTTTGGTGTAGCAGCTGTTGTGATCGTGAGTGCAAGAGGAAAAAAAAAAAAACATCCCAGGTTTGGTGGAAAGTGACAAAGCATAATATAAGCATGTCGTTGAGGAAGAGCGGGCATAGAGGAGGAGTTGGAAACCCGAGCACGCCCGCTGAAGAAGATGTTAAGGTATATATATATATAATAAGAATCTGTTGTTTGAAGCCTGCCTGTGAAAATGTCTGTCTGTCTGTCCGTCATACAGCGTGTATCTTGGCAGTAGGTGTTCGAATGTGTGCTGAGAAGTGATCTCGGAGTATTGGAAATTCTGATTCTATGAAAAGTGATACTGGATCGAGTGTTCGAGGTTGTGAACAGGAGTATTATGTTGAGCATTCCAATGCCTATTTTAGCGAGGCGTGTTGGAGTCTTTTGCTTGTTTTTTGGAACTCTAAGATAATGGCTACAGAAGGATGTGTTGGCGATGGATTTTATGTTGAGAATTGGGGAGTCTATATGGCAGAGTTTTGGATTGAGATGATGGCAGGTGAAAGAGCTGCGGGCGCGATTGGGGCCACTGACTGGACGCTCCCTCCAATATGCAACAGATTCCTGTCTTAAGCGCTACCTCAACGCACGTAACTGGAATATCAAGAAAGCTGAGAAGATGATTCGAGAAAGTCTCAAATGGAGAGCAACTTACAAACCAGAAGAGATTTGCTGGGTTAGTTTGTTTGCCTCGGTAGCAGGGCACCTGCATATTTTAATTCTTATGGATATATGCTGCCACCCTTCTTTGCCTCTACTCATTCTTACACTGTAAACATCAGCATGTGATGATCAACATGTTGCTCTTTTTTGTGCAGAAAGATGTTGCCACAGAAACAGAGACTGGCAAGGTTTATAGAGCAAATTTTCATGACAAGCAGGGTCACCCAGTAGTGATGATGCATCCTGGAAGGCAGGTAAATGAATGGCTTTTTCTTTCACCCTGGAGTTAGGGATCTATAATGTCCATGGACAGCCAGAAGAGTATGATATCTGTGAAAGACTCTTTATGTTTTATCATACATAACATTTCTTGTAATCTCACTCAAGGTTTGTATCCTCCTCATGTAAGTGTGGCGGCACCTGATGCAGAACACCAACAACCGTGAGGGCCAAATCAGGCAACTTGTGTACACAATGGAGAATGCAGTCTTAAACATGCCACCTGGCCAAGAGCAAATGGTGTGGTTGGTTGACTTCAAGGGCTGGACTCTTAGCAAAGCAATCCCTGTTAAAACAGTCCAAGAAATTGCCTATGTCTTGCAATTCCACTATCCTGAGCGATTATATGTGGCCATTTTGTACAATCCTCCCCATATTTTTGAAACTTTTTACATGGTAAGTCTAATCAATGCATGATATTGGTCGAATAATATGAAGCACCTTTTGAATTTTTTTGTTAAGGCTGGTTATGTGTATTTCTACTGCTGCCACTCTTACACCAAGTAGGGCTTACTTTGCATTTTTCACAACTCTTCACTAATTGATTATCTCCACTTAAAAGCAGTAGTTGTAGCTTGTGACTGCATCACAGTGCAATGTGCTGAACCTTATGATGTCTTGGATGCAGATTGTGAAGCCATTTCTTGATCCCACAACAGCCGCCAAAGTGAAATTTGTGTACAGTGATAATGCTGAGTCAATGAAGATTCTGCACACTCTTTTTGACAAAGGCAAAGTGGAGCCTTCACTTGCAGCTGATGATTTTCATTTTACAGAGTATGGAAGACAGATGCAGAATGATGATGAAAGGACTGCAATTACTTGGAATTTGGGGGGGAAAGCAGACAATTCACCTGTTCCCAATATTTCAACATTGAAGCTTGAACCAGTTGTTTCAAGTAGTGAGAGAATTGCTATAACTGGATGAGACTCGGCTTCTCCCCATTATGGAATGCCACTTTCTGACCCGGAGCAATAAATTTGTGTGTTATCATCCATCACCAAAGCACATGCAAGGTGAAGAGGTTTGTAAAAAGAGGGAACTGTCAAATGATGGCATACTCATCAAAAGTGATTTGAATATGAGAAAAATCACACCATTGTGAGGCTTGTGAATAAATAAGTACCTCTCTGGATTTCATCTGTCTAGAAAGAGATTTGCATAGAGGAAGGATTAGGTTGCTCATAAGCTTTATTTGCACACTAGCTGTGTGTACACTAATCAGAAGGGTACAGACATGGAAGATTTTACTAGTTGAAGAACATTTCTTTGCTGGGGATGTAATGAAGATAAAAGTCCAAAATCTTTTGGACAATTGACCAGAAATTGGATCATGCTATTGGACAGGATTTTGCAGATTGTGTAGAGGTGTGCAATCTTAGTTCAGTATAGTTGTGCAAATGATTAGTTGGATTTGGCAATAGGGATTTGACACATTCTTGTCTTCAAGCTCATTTGAGACATACCCAAAGAAACTTGGCATTGAATATACATTTCAGTTAATATCCCAAACACTGGAAGTCCCAGATGCAATTTATTGTGTCACAATGGTGCTTGATGATGCTTGCAATTGATGCACAAAACATGAAACATGCATTTATAAATGTTGTTGTTACAATAAATTGAAACTGAAAGGTTAAAGGGATCATCAAACAATGTCCTTGAGTTATGATCCACTCTAGGGCACATATAGCTTCTTGCTTTATGATTTGTGCGACATCAAACTGAACCACACCTTTGTCCAACTAAAGAAGACAAAAGAACTCAAGGTGCAAGAAAGTGAATGAAAGTGACCATAGTTGTTCGATTATGCAAGCATGTTCCCATCAACACTTTTCCATCCAATTGTTAAGGCTAGGTGTAATTCTAGTTATGGCTCATTTGTTCACATTTGGGGAGAATTTGGGTCTAGTGAGGAAGCCCTATTTATCTATTAGATGGTGAATTTGGTGATATAAATACAGATGAAGATGTGGAAGAAAAGTAGTTTTGATATCATCACAATTTGACATTTGTCTTTGAATTCAATTATTTGATTAAGATTAGGTGAAATAAACTATTTGTTACATCTATTACATGTATGTCTTTCATTTATGTGGATGAAGATGTGATTAGAAGTGATGAAATTGTGTTGTGAATACTTTTGAACCAACACTTACAATGGAATATCATTATCCTTATTTTTTGGTCTATTTTGTTGTGAAAAGAACCCATTAATTTCACATAACCCTTTAAAAATTGTGGGATCCACATAATTTTTGAGATGCAATTAGAAAATTTTGACATTTGATTAATTATGTCCCTATGGTAAATGATATCATAAAAGATAAACATTTGCCCACACCTTTACCTTGTAGACAAGCTACATGTGTTGATCATTTATAAAATACTTTTACCCAAATTGACAACTTTGCAAAACATGCTACCGATTGGTGTTTTTAAATTGATGAATTAATTGCAACATGGAGAAAGGCCCTATGAAAGGCCTTGCTTAAAATAGGTGCATTGGATTTTGGGATTTTGTTGGAATTCAATAAAATTGACAAGAGAGAGTCCAACCCTTCAATGGATGGCATGTATAAGTCATAGATTTGTTATTGCCTTTTATGATAGTGAAGATCTTGTCATTGATGGTAGATAATGTATCATAGGATATCTATTGCCATCTTTATTGCAACAATTTTCGGTCCATCAACATCACCAATTGACAATGTAGTTTTTTCTTATTTGTCACTCACCTTCATGTGCATTGCATTTGTCCCCACCCTTTGCATTTGCCAACGTTCCAAATTTAAATGCCAGCATTGCCACCTTTTTGGGTTGTTTCATTTTAAACGTGTTGTTTTGTTCATGATTAAAGATTGGCACTTCCACAAATACTTTGAAAGTTGGGAGTTGATATTGGGGAGCACATTGATGTTTTATGAGTTGATTCTTCATCATTTGCACAAGATTTTCAATTAAACAACAAAGTGTTGTTGTGATTTATAACTAGAACTTGGGACTTGAAAAGATTTCAAGTTTTTATAAAATTGAAACTTCAACCTTTATTAAGACTTGCAAAGTTAGAACTTGAATCAATTTGGTGATGGCATCACAATAGGTAGAATTAAATGCACACACATAACCTTTCATAATTTTAGATGGTTATTTATGTTCTTGAAATCCACCATTGACTTTGAAAATATGGATTAAATTTTACACAAAAGTTTAGAAAAAACTTTTAAGGTGCTTCATTTGGCACAAATTGTTCTTTTGGCCCAATTGTATGAATTAGGTGGACTAGGTCATATATATATTCTTTGGTTAAGAGTTGGGCCTTGTGTTTCACCTCAATCCATCCATGTACTTTACATTCCATAAAGAACGTTTATCTCTATTTCTTTCTGCACCCAATATTACAAAGTATGTGGTTTTAAAGAAGCATCACACGTGTGAATGGCCTTGTGTACTTGAGATATTCACTCCACAATAGTAGTTGAATGAAACCAACTGCAATCACTATGATTAACAATGAATAATAAAACGTCAATCTTTTGAAGAACAAATTGAAAGGTGCTACTAACTATGGAGTTTGGAAGGTGAAGATCAAGGCATTGCTAAAATGATAAAAATTTTGGCGACTCATGTGTTCAACACAAGTTGATGGAAGGAATTATAACCATTTATTTTAACAATGGTTGAAAAAACACCAAAGGTGAATAATTGTTATAGATGTAATCAAAGTAGTTGTAGAAGGGACAAATAACACCTTGAATGAACTATATTTCTAGTTGAACATAACCAGAAGTAAACTAATATCTTGTTGACAAAAGGAAATTCCATGATTAAATTGTGGCATCAAACTACATGGGCTTTATTCACTATCATGCCCAAGCTTTGCAAAGGGGTATCCTTACATACCAATGAGCTTGCAAGTGTGTGTCATTTGTCAATTAGGCAAGCAACATAGGAGCCATGTGCCAAAGGAAAGCATGAATAAAACAAGTAAAATCAATGAGTTGATTCAATATATATATATGTAGTATTTCACTTAAAGGTTTTCTCTAATTCATTACAATTATAGATAATAAGAGCATGAAGCCTTGGACATATTTTTTAGAGTCTAAAAGTGTTGCACTTGAAAATTTCAAAAATTATAGGAATCTTGTGAAGAATTCTACAAGGAAGGCCATTAAGTCAATTCAAATAGATACATGCAAAAAGTATTTCTCCAAGGAATTCAACTCATTTTATGAATTGCATGGGATTCATCTTCATCTTACAACCCATAATACACCACACCAAAATGGCATGATTGATCACAAGAATCAAACAATGTCAGAAAGAGTTCAATGCAGAGTGTTAGCAAGTTAATGCACCTTGTTTTTGTCGAATGACATTGTCAATACAACTACCTACTTGACCAATAGTTCCATCTCATTTTAATGGTGTTTTGACACTAAAAAGCAAGTGTACATGTGTTGCACCCAACTTATTTCATTTAAAGGCTTTTTGATGTTGTGGATAATTTTTAAGTCCCAAAGAGTTGGAGAAACAAATTGTAGTTTCAAAGACTACACAATTTGTGTTTACTAGATATAATCAATAGTCCAAAGCGTTTTGTTGTTTATAATCCAACAACAAGAAATTTTTTAATCACAAAGCATGTCATGTTTGATGAGGAATAGTTGGGCTTCCAAAGAGGAGAAGAATTGTTAGGCTTCCAATCACTAGTAAATGGGTTTACAAAACAAAATTGACAATATAATGGCGTCTAGTTTTCAACAAACATAAGGAATAGAATTCCAAGAAATTTTTGCACCATGTGTGAAATTGCCCACAATAATATTGGTGGTTGTTTTAGCTACACAAGAAAATTGGACAATTAAATATTTTAATGTCAAAATAACCCATTTAAATGGGAATCCAAATGAAGAGCTATACATGTTGCAACTAGAGGGTTACAACATTCAAGTAAAAGAAAATTTAATATGTAGATCGAAAAAAGAAATATGTGGCTTGAAACAAGCTTTGTGAACTTGGTATTCCAAAATAAACATCTTTTTGAAAGAATTTCATATGACTAGAAGTGATGTCAATGATAGTTTGTATTATTCTATAAAGAATTAGTTGTATGTCAAACCGATATGTTGATAACATACTTTTAACAAAAAGTGATAAGTCGAAATTTTCTTTATTCAAGATGGAGTTTAAAAGAAAAAGAAAGAAATAACAAGCTTAGGTAGAATGTTTAAATATGTAGGAATAGAATATGTGTGTCTTCCTACTTGTAGGATATTGTTGACCTAACATGGGTATGCAAGGTTGTTACTTGAAAAAATTAAGATGCATAATGTTCTTGCAATCTCCACACTAATGGAAGGAATGTGTTTTGAACTTGACATGAGTGAAAACTTTGTTGATTAAATGTTGTAGTAGAATTTAGTTGGTAGCTTCATATTTTTAATACAAAAAAGACCAAACATTTCACACATTATGAATCATGTAAATAGATACATGGTGACTCCACAAAAGTCCTACATGGAAGCATCAAAAAAACATTTTAAGTACATTAAGAATACCATTGAATTTGGAAATTTTTTTTTGAACATAACCAACAAGAAATTCATTTGTTATGTTGATGCTAATTGGGAAGGGGATATTGCGAAAGAATATCAATCTCAAGATTGCTAATTAAGTTCAAAGGAACTCCCATTTCATAGACAAGCAAACTTTAACCTACACTATAACCTTATCAACTACTAAAATAGTATACAAATTGAAGGTGGATAGAGCTAATGAAATAATTTGGATAAGGATGTTGAAGAAGGAATTTCAAAATTTGGAAAAAGGATCATCACTTTTATTGTGTGATAATCAAAGGAACATTCAATTGGTCAAAAATACAATTTATCATGCAAGAACATATAGAAATACAACACAACTTCATTAAAGAAAAGATCAACAAAAAGGAAATTGAAATTGCATATGTTGGAAAACATGATCAACAAATAAACATTTCAACAAAACCATTTGGAAGAGTTATTTTTATAACCATGCATCTAAACTTGGATATGGAATTTTTTTTGACCTTATGGCATCATGGGTTTAAGTAGAAAAGAACATCATCCTACTTTTAGATTTCTTTTCTATAAATAGGTTATTATTCATTTTCAACATATTACCTTTTTTCATGATGTTCTATTTTTTGGTGAAACATCAAGTAGAAAAAAAAGTCATGTGTGAAGGAGGGTGTAGGTAGAATTAAATGCTACATACTTGACTTTATATAATTTCAAATGGTTATATATGTTCTCAAGGGTGACCATTGACTTTCAAAATAAGGATTAAATTATACACAAAAATTTAGGAGAAATTGAAGGTGCTTCATTTGGCACAATTGTCCTAAAATGGACTAGGTTGATATGTATATATTTTTGATTGAGACTTGGGACTTTCATCTCGCCTCAATCCATCCATGTACTTTACATTCCATTTATAGCAAAAGGCTTGTCTTTGTTTTTTCCTACAATTGCTAGAACAAGCTGCAAGAGTTGTATTGTTTTTGTGAGTTCAAAAATTGGTAGACCATTGAACAACAATGACTCTTGAGGTATTGAACTTGAAAGTTAAACAAGGTTGAGATTTAAATGCGAAAACCAACATGCCTAGAGGCTTGAGTAACCAATTGTGTTCATCACTGAAGCAAGCTCATTGGGTCTTCCACAAATCAATATTTAATTTTTAAAGTAGTGATGATTTTGAAAACAAGATCAAATGGCATGTTAAGGTATGTGTTCACTTGTTAACTATAATGCAAGCTTCTACTTATGGGTTTTTGTGCATTTGATTGAAATTCTAGAGAGTTATGTACACACTCCACTACTTGTAACACCATGGCTCCTCTCATACCACCAAACTTAAGTATTGATTTTTATTTTTTGGCATTGTGCCTATTTTTGGGTTTTGTGCTTATTATTGAACTTGATGTTCAAACTAGTGTTCCCATTTTGTTGCTAGTATGCCAATTATTTCGTTTGTTTCAAATTCAAATATGCTCTTTGAAATGGTTTTAAAATCACACCATTGGTGAATCCAATTTTGGAACTATTTAAATCCCACTATTTAAATCAATATTAGTTCTTTTACTCAATTTGGTGGGTTGTCTAAGGTTGACATTATTAACAAGATTATGTATTTTAGGGTTAATGGTGTAATGATGATCCAAGGGTTAAAGATAAGTGTTACTATCTAGCTAGTAAATAAACATTGTTCTTTCATTATAATGATTTATTATATGGTGCATCATTATGACATTGTAGCCCTAGATGAGCAAACATTATCTTCCTTGACACACATTGCCAAGGTAGAGGCTTTATTTGTTTTCATATATATATTTATTATAACTCTAGTCCTCCAAAAGACAATTCGAACATACAAAATTAGTTAAAGTGACAAAGTCACAAGAGTTGACAATCTTGAGAAATTACATAAAAGAAAATGGATTTTCAATGTTAGCTCCTTTTAAATGAATGTTTGGGTGACTACAAAACATTCTTGGTCAAATTTTGTGATGATGTAACTATTAATGCCTATACTAAAACTAATTATAAGTTTTTGTGTGATGTAAAAACTATTATGGTTCCAAAATGTCAAACATCAATGCAAGTTTTAGGAGTTTCATCCAACACATCTACATGTTTCACAAAGTTTATATTGGAGTTCGAAAAATGATTCTTAGCTCCAAGAACTAATGAATAGAATTGGCAATGTTTACTTCAATATTGGCTATAACCAAGATTTTCCCTTTTAATCATTTGGCAATTTTAAATCACAATATTTCTACCAAAAAACCTCTTAGCCAAGTGGTGGTTCAAAAGGTCCTTTGTTGGATGATCTTTTTATTTGATCAACAATCTTTTTTCCTTATTATCATTATGTAGTCTAATAGTGAGCCATTATCATTGAAATCATGCCTTATTGTAACCCTACCACTCAAATGCAAGGTCATATGGTTGGTACTCAAAATTTGAAAAAATAATTGTCCAAATACTTGAAACTTGTTGAGCTTAAACTTAAGGAGGTTGTGTTAAAGTGCGTGAAGGATGAATGCACGTTTTTTACCCTTAGGTTCATGAAGTTTAAGTTGAAATTTGATTAATGTTTCATTTTGAGATATAGTTGTCACAATAAAAGCGCAAGACTTTTTTATTTTTGAGAATTTTCCATTGTGCAATGCCAAAATGGAGAGGAACAAAACAAAGGCTTGCTCTAAACTAAACCTATAACATATTGTGAACACCTATGGTATGATAAATTAAACCCTAAAACTTCTTCATGCTCCATGTTGATGCAATGGATGGAGCTTGAAAGTTTTGGATTTTCACATTTAGTCATTTTATTTGTAGCTAAGGATTTTGATATTAATGTCCATTATTTTTGAGGTTCACTTTTCATTGTAATGGGCAAAATTCAGTTTTTGGACTAAAGTTCAACTCCTTTTGAAGGCATTGTAACCTAAAAACAGTGTTAGATGTTTTCTATGGATGAAGGCTACAAACCCTAATTCAAATTGGCGGCTAAATTGTTGGTGATGCGGTGTTTCTACAATGCCAAAAAAATTGCTTCTAATGTGTTGTTATTTTTGGTGTGTTTTGTTGCTTTGTAGGTTATGATGAAAAGAGCTTAGTGAGTTAGTTTCTGAGATGGAGCGCAATCTGAGCTACTCAATGAAAACTCTTCATGAGCTTTGTGGATCATGTTTTTGCAAGGAGATTAGCAGGAGGATTTCGAGGAAGCGAGATGATGAGGTGATGAGGAGTATATTTGATGCAAGCTGAGAAATTGAAGGTAGGCTTTTTGGTGATGAAGAAAAGTTAAGTTGCTAGACTTTCTAGAGCATTGAAAAATGTGTGTTGGATTTGGATTTTGGGTGTTATAAATAGATAGAAATAGAACTTGGTTAAAACTACTAGATTGGAAGAATCCTGATGATTGAACTTCTGTTGCGCTAAAAATGTTAGGAAAAGGTTTAAAGGTGTTTTTCATGTGTTTCTTTAAGAACCAACATAAGGGAAAGGATGACTGTGTCTAAGATTTCTGGAGTGGTTGTGTAATAGTTCATGTTTGATGTTTTTGGGGATTTTGAACTGAGTGTAAAATGTGTTTTGTCCTAAGAAAAATACCTGCTGCATTGTGTGAGCTCCGGAGGTTTTGGGATAGAAGGGATACTGGGAAATAGAATTGATTGTACTCGCTAATCCTACCCTGAATCTATGTCCAATCTCTGATATTGAACCATGTTGAAGTAATATAGTTAATTTCTATGGGGATTCTGTTGTTGGGTATGAGCTACCATCTCACATGAAACAACTTGTTGACTCCTAAAGAGGAAATCGAGATAAGCGACTAATCCCTTGTGGTCCATATAATTAGAACAATGGAATTCAAGTGTTTGTAAGGATCTTGAAGAAGAAGAAATATTTAAAGTTGAATCATTCTATTTCAATAAAAGTTTCGGAAATATACATTAATCTATGTATGTACAGCAATGGAGATGTGCACGCTGCAGAAGGTATTCCCCTTTCTTTTGGTGATAGCACTACCTACCTCCTTTCAAAAAAGGTAGGGAAGACATTGCTTGAAACAAAAAGGCTTTATATTTTATTATCCAAGTTTTGCTTATATTAGATTTTGTAGATGTTTTAAGCATCAAGACTACGACCACTGGTAATTCTTTTGGCAATGATAGTTTGTACATAGATTTTGTCAACATATTTCCTCAAGACATATCTTGTACACAAATTTTGTTATTGTGATTTTGAAAAAAAAATTAGAGCACAAACTTGAAGTTTTTTTTGGTAGTGTAAGTAAAACTTATCTAGTCTTAACTAGTTATATCCTTGAAATGAATCATGGCATAGTCACATACTAGATCATAGATAGTTTTTCATTGCCTTTTTGAAGCTTGATACAAAGTGTTTTAACTTGAAAACTTTTTTTTGTTCCTAGGGGCTAGACTTTGAAGTCATGATCCTTTAAGTCTTTCAAAGAGCCCCTTCAACATTTTAGTACAAAGGCATTCCCTACCATATGTTTTTTGCTTTTGCTTATTACATGCTACAATTGTTTCTCATTTTTGTGTGTAATCTCTTGACAAGGATCATTGTTGGTTGTGTAGGAAGTTGATTTGATCAAGTTGAAGAGGGAAGCATATCTAAAAGTTAGTTTTTATGTAAAAGTAGAAGCCAAGCTTATGTATTTTGTTCACATCCATGGGTAAGCATTCTCATTATCTTGCTTGACATGCATTTTTTGGTCTTGATAATTACATTTAGAAAAAACATTCCTCTTCTTGTTGTGCTTATTTGTGTTAGTGTTTGTCACCAAAAAAAGATTTCCTATCCATGCTCATTGCTGCCATCTAATTCTCTCATGTTTATTCTCATTTTATTTTCTCATGTTATTTAGTCCCCCATTGTTTAGTGTCCACATTTGGGTGGGTTTCTAATATGTTGTGTTTTGGTGTAGGATCCTTTTGCAATTGTTGTGGGCTCATCAAGTTTTGTGGCTACAAAGTGTGGGTTACAAAGTGCATTCAGCCCCTCCAAAGTCAATGGCACCATACATTGACTTATTAATCCCCACCTTTGAAAGGAAATAATGTGATGTTTTCAAGTCAATGTTTGTGTTCATTGATTTCAAAAGGATCTGAATCAAGATAAAAATTTGAGCACACATGTAATGAGCTACCTTCTAAATTCTAAACCACTTTGTTTTCTTGTCCATTGTTTGTACCTTCACATTTGTATGCCTTTCAAGTTCTTATTCTCATTTACATAATTTGTGTCCACCAAATTTCTCGTAAGCTTGCAATTCATTCACACATTTGAGCTCCTTCGCACATTTCATGTTTGCAAACTTTCTATTAACCTTAGACTTAGTTCATGCCCTTTTCTGCCCATACCAAATGAATATCACTGCCTACTTTGAAAATTGCCATCTCAGTAAGGAAAAGAAATGCACATAGCTATACTAGCAATACACCACTTTGCAAGATTGTACCTAAAACTACCTTGCTAAGATAATTGGAGGCCAACTTCGCAACATCAAGGAAGGTAAAACAAAATCACAGATGTCAATATACATACCTAGAGCTAATTGAGTCTTAACTAAATGTGAATTTAGCTATGGCTTTCCTTAAGGAAAGTATAGACCAGTACTTGATTCAACATTCACACACACACACACACACACACACACACACATGCTACTTAACACTTACTCTGATCACCATGGCTTTTTGAAAGCCCATCCATGCGAAGTAATCCTACAAATGTTTTGGCTCAAACTACTTGGAAAAAGGATCAACTTCTTCAGCTCAGCAGAGTTGAAATGGAGAGTTTTATCTGAATTTGAGGAAAGCCAATGGATAGCAAAGAATTACATGCTCAAATATGGACAGAGACGAACAGTGATCATCACTTTTTTGAAAACAATGTTCCCAGTACAACCCACGCCTGGCACTGCCCTCTAAAGGCTACAAAGAATAAGTCTACGCACTTTGGTGTGGTTCTGGGTAAATTACATGAAGATTTTGCTTACCCTGGTCCCCACCATCTGGATATGGAGTAGAACATGTCCCCACTTCAGATCTCAAGGAAAACACCAAATCACCATGTACATCCACATTAAGAGTTTCATTGCAATCTTAAGTTGAGATTTTCTCTAGGAAACTATTTTCCAGGCTTTACTACATGGGTAAAAACTAGGGCTTCAGGCTCAGTTTCTAAGGCCCCAAAAGGTGCTATACAATGCTTGCAAACAGGGCCTCCAGTATCCCCAGCAGCCAATAGCAATTCAACAACGTGCTCTATCTTGAGCATTGAGATTCTGGCTGCATCTAGTTAGTAATTGACAGAACTTCCTGCCCTAAGCTGGAAGTTGAGTCTAGGGTCTTAAGTAGGGAGGGTCACCTTCCCTATCACCTTCGCATCCTGACTCCTACATGGAAATCATTTCCAACAGTTAGTCTAACAGCTTAAATTGTAAAATGTGTCTTGAAGCCAATTTGCTGGAAGGTAATAAGGCACAATCTGTCTTCAACAACCACCTGCTCAGCCTTCTAATGAAAGCAATGAGACGCAAGAAAGGCTGCCAGATTGACCTTTCACAACATAAGCTTCTAAGCAGTTCACAAAAAGGGTAACAAATAGCCTTCACTACTGAGAAATTCTTGCCACAACACAGAAACTACTCAAATGTCAAAGAACGGATGCTTAACAACCAACTTACAAGAAGAACTGAGGTGACAGGATCAAATGAATCTCATTCTGGTCATGTCCCATTCCATGACACAAAGCATAACACAAAGTCAGTGTGGCATCCACATTAAATCAGCAGCCATCTAGCTTCAAGGCAACTGCAAAAAAAAAGTCATACAGGAACAACACACGGGCAGACCTGCAAAATCTGCTTCTCTTAGAAATCTGCAAGGGGTAACCAGACTCTCTTACAACAACATCTGTCCATAAGCAAATTTCAAAATTAAAATCACAATTGAAGTAAGGAGTGAACCAGATTTCACAGACTTGAAGCTTCCCCACTGTACAACACCTTATGATACAAATAAAATCCCCACATACAACTCACAGTGTTGCGGTTTCACATTACAAATCCTGACATTGCTCACAGAAGAACCTTGTCTGCAGAGACTTAGGGTTTGTGGAAACCAGAAGAGACCCAAAAAAGAAAAAACACATGTGAAGTGGAAAAAGGCTTCACCCAAATCAAAGGACAACATAAATACTTTTATTTCAAGAAATTGTGCAGGGGGAATGAAGACCATAGCAGAATGACCTCACCAATTCTACACCACAAGTCCTACTACCACAATTCTACATCCTCCTGCTACACCTGATTCAGAACCTCAATTTAGGGTGAGGAAACAAAATGATGTGGCTTGTGAAGGCAATGACAATAATCCTTCTTTGCCACACCCCTTGGATCTGCCTGCCTGCCTGCCGTGGTGTATAATTCTATCCTGTGCCTGTACCTTTGCATTGTTTTGTGTTTTTTTGGGGGTTTTCAGAGATAAAATGCAACCATCTACCATCTCCAGAATGACATGGAATGTCAATTTATTGGATTGATTGGCACCCACCACCAGGCCTGGTTGCCAATCCTGTCACCTTCTATCCGTGGTGACTCCAACAGCCACACTGCTGACCAGCTTCCCGCTCTCATCCAAGGTCATAGGATTCTCCACTACAACTGTCTGCGTATGAGACTGCGCGGATGATGCAGGAACAACGGGAGGAGGAAGAGGAAGAGGATGCTGCTGCTGTGGTGCCGAAGGCCTATGCTGCTGCTGCTGAGCCGGCAGTGGCATCCGCATACTAGGCATGGCAATGGAAGTCACATACTGACAAAGAGCACACTTGACAGACTGCGCCCCGTATGCATACATAAGCGTCGTACCGCAACCACCGCAGTTGATATGCGCCATGGGAGGTGGTGCTTCCATAGCCAGATTCACAGTATGACAACAGGAGCACTGCACACTAGTGGCACCTCGCATGTACATCAACAAAGTCCGGCATCCTCCACATATCAACTGCGCCATCATCTCTGTAGTAGTAGTACCATGAGGAGGCACACTGGTGACAGAGCTACACAAGGCACATCGCACATTACTAGCTCCTTGTGGATATACCAACAACGTATGACAGCCTCCACATACCAACTGTCCCTGTGCTCCTCCTCCTCCTCCTTGCATCTGTTGATACGGCATCACAACAACAACAACAACAGCTCTCTCCTCTTCTCTTTCCTCTCTCTCTCTCTCTTTCTTCTCCCCTCTTCTTCCCCACAACAAAACCTCCCCAACTCTTTTTCTCACATACCCAATGAAACCCTGAAGCCAACAAACCCCAGTTTACTTTTTTGCTCTGTTTCCTGTTCCTCCTCGGATTCTCTTTCTGCTCCTTGTGCTTCCCTCCTACTGCACCCTCCTGCTCCCTTGTCTACCACGCAAGCGTTGCTTTGATTTGCTTTGATTTGCTTTACTTTGCTTTGCTTTGCTTTGCTTTGCGTTCCTTCCTACCCCAATGCACACACACAAGGAACGAAAACCCAAGACAAACCAAGACAACAAACACCTCTTTTTGTTTTGTTTTTTTTGGTGGGTTGTTTCTATACAAAATGCATAAGTCCGTGACGGAGAAATTGATTGCTGAAACGGAATCCTACCCAAATTTGAGCTCCGAAATTTGGGTATTTTGGGAGTTGATTTCCGTCCGTGGTCACTGGTGGTGTTGGATGTTGGTTGTGATGATGGTGGTGGTGCCTTGTTCTTCTTCTTCTTCTTCTTTTGTGTCTCTTTTTCTCCCCTCCTCCGTTGCTTCTGAGTGAGTGCCAGTAAAGAAAAAGAAAAATACATTATAATCATAATATTGCCATAAGTCCCATCGTCCATCATTTAGCGTTTTTTTTCCTTTTTTAAAAATAATTTTTAATTTTTAAATTAATTTTAAATAATTTTATTTTAATATTTTATAAATTAAAATTATTTATTGTTTAGTTTATACATTAATTGTCATTTTAGTTTTAATATTTGGTATTTATCATATTTATTTATTTTATAAAACTAAAATTTGAATACTATTATTTAGAGCTTATTTAGGTATTTTTTAATAATTTATTTTTGGGGGCGAATTTTCGTGCAATGGCAACAATTAAATTTTCTAAAATTTGGGGAATTTTTTTCTTGGGTGTAAATTCTGAAAAATTTTGACTAAAATTTTGGGAAATTTCGTCAAACTTTGGAAACCATGAAATTGAAAAAAAAGAAAAAAGAAACCTCACACACACACACGTCCCATCCAGCCTTTTTTTGGCTGACTATATATATAGCCAAAAAATGGAATTAGAAATTTAATGTCTTAAAATAAAGTTTTTTTAAAATCCCAATAGCCAAAATTACACCAAATTTTAAGAAATTTTGCTGGATCTCTCTGTACCTGGTTCAAGTAGGTAGCCAAGAATATAGAAGGATTGTTTTTTTTTTTTTTTTAATTGCTTTCCTATTTAGCTTGTAGCCAATTTTGGCTAAATCTTCGTATGGAAGATCACCACTTTTACTACATCACAAAATTGACCCAAAAAAACTTTGGGGCTCCAATCCAGTTGCGGGTGGTAGGTAGGTAGGTAGGTAGGTAGGTACTGGCCCTCCGGGTAGGGTAACTGAAAATTTTTAAAAAACCAATTTGGCCCAATTTAAAAAAAACAATTTCAGGCCAAATTGAAACAAAATTTTTGTGTTATAATTTTATTTAGCTAGGTTGAATGAAGAAGTTATACACCCTTTTTTTTTAGGGGGCTGCCCAAACTTTCTATGTTTGGAAGATGTATTGGAAGGCCTTTGGATTAAGGGCCTTTGGAAGATGCAATTGGAGAACTTGCAGGGTTTTTCTTTATGGCTAAATTTAAGCCACTTGGCTAAAAATGTTTTCAAAAGGGCTAAAGTCTATGTTCTTTTGGGTTTTCAGTAGCCTTTTCTTTTTTATTTTCCTTTGGAAAACTCACCAGATTTTAGCATTGATTGGGTTTCAGCATGTAAACAAAAATGTGAAGGTTACTTGAACTTTTTTTGCTCTTAGATCCTAATTATAACCAAATTTGGCTAAATTGTCTTATGGTAGATTGCCACTTGACCTACATCACTAAAAAAAATTAAAAATTAAAAATTAAACACAAATTACAAGGGGAAGAATTTCATGGAAAAAGATCATAAATTGAAACAAATCAATTGTAGCTTCTTCAATCTTTGAAGATTTGCATAATGTACCAATCTTTGAGGAAACATTTGAATGTAGGTTAGGATTTTACATCATCAATTTTGAGTAGTGTCAATGAAGTACATTTCTAAGTCTATAAATTGAATCAAGATGTTAAAGAAGATTTGATAAATAGTGGAAGATTTTGGAACAAATAGTTAGCATATCTATAATGGTTTTTGGATCCTTACATGAAGAAAGAAAATGCAAATTTGGTTATTGATTATAATATTTGATCAATAAAATGGATTATCATATTCCATGCAAGTCAACATTTAATTAAACTTATAATAGATTTTTTGTTTCACTTGTCTTATATTTAATATTTTGAACCAAATGGGAAGTTATTATTTTTTTTGCAATGTACTAATAACATGAATTGTGGTGGGTTGTTTGTAACCCCAATTAGAAAATGCCAACATGGGGGAAATTGAATGGGAGTTTCACAATGTAAAGGTATAAGTTGGACTAATGATTTTTTTTGTGGCAAAAAAATTACCATTTTGTTATAAAAAAAAGAAGTCTCAAGCAACATGATCAAGGGAACCTCTTGGAAATTTTTCAAAAATATTGTCACATTTCAAGGAGGAAATTAAAGAAGTTTGTCACAATTTTTGGAGGATTTGGGTAGATTTCTAACTTTCTTCTTCTAAAATCATCATATTTAGTTAATAGATTTACTCATTCACCAACATATAATAAGATTTTAAAATTTTTCTATTTCTCTATTCATCTTGTAGCCAGATTTGGCTAAAATCCTTTGGTGGTTGATTGTAATTTTTGGTGCAACATGAGAAAATTGAAGAAAAAACACTAAATTGGACTTGGGTTTTGATGATCAATATAACGTGACCATTCAAAAACTTGTTTAGAATCCTTTTACGAACCTTGCACTTTTCCTTGTCCAAATTCCATTGTGTTGGCAAACAAATACGTATTCATTGCATTCAATTTAATATTTTGACAAACAAAATGGGATCACATGTTGAAGATTTAAGCATGTTCTAATGTTCCTTAAAACTTTATTGGAATTAGTCAAACATCTTCGAGAGTTAAACAATTGTCACACCGAATCGACACAAACTTTCATGAATATTGAAAAAGTCATCAAAAACTTTAAATTAAATTAACCTATTAACAAAACATGAAATGTGACATTTGTTGTTTATAACATGAATATACCCTTAGTAAAGCACTCAGAGAAAATTCATAATGCATAGGGAGAGCACCATATATATTCATGAATTCCCATCCTAGAAATTGAGAGGGATATTATGTCTACTTCTCAAGGGTGAGACAGAAATTATGTCTTCTTATACTATAGGGTAAGGCCCAAGGTGAACCATGGGGACATTCCCAAAATGCAAGGTATGGGGGGCCTCATCTTAGGTCCCTTGTTTTGGAATGCCCACACAGCTTTGCCCTACACATATATTGGCAAATTAAAGTATAGGGGACTACTTGCTCTCAAGGGCTTTCTCGAGTTTCATAGCCTAAGGGCAATAGCCGAGGGGAGTAGGCCCAAAAATTCAAGAAGGCCCACAAGAGCAAAGCCTTCCATGGCGTAAAGCACGCTTCAAGGTTTTTCACATAAGCTTTCACATGTCGACCCACCTTCTCTATGTGACAAAATGATCTTCCACTTTGGGAGGTGTTTTCAAAGACCAAGAAACAAAACCTTACAGCCCTTTACAAATAGGGGAGACTCAACACTTTGAGTAATTTTTCACTAATGTGCCTTTGTGCCTTCCTCCCTCCCCTTATTAATATGATGAAAATTACCATAAGTTGTCAACATTGACACTAATTATAATATTTACAAAAATGTTGAAATTTCATGTATATATATATATATAGTCTATTTTCAACATGGAATCTTCAAAATAAAATAATTATTTGAGACTAAAATGTTGAAATTGCCATGGCTAGTATGGTACTTATTTATGAAGCCTAGAATATTTTTCCACACACACACACACACACCCACCCCTCTCCAAAATGCAAACATGTGGGTCACCTCCCTTCCTTGAACTTTAGGGCATGAATGAATGAATGATCTTCATCCCAAGTTTCCAACCCCTTCACCCCAATTCCTTTTGCCTTCATTCATCCCCCTCACTTGCCACCTTGAGACTTACAACCATCCCCTTCCCCCCAAGGCTCAAAGGAACCTTAATATTTAGCTTGGAATGGGTCAATCACATTATTCGGACCTTTATTTTCCTTGGAAAGTTGAAGATCCTCCTCATGAAACATATCCAACCCAAAGCAAATGTGGTCCATACTATGATGGTGGGTACCAAGAAATTCTTGTTCTTGATGCATAATTGCATCAAAAAAATGAAGGGAAACTTGATTGCTAGCTCTCTCTCACTTATGCAAATTTTATTCATTTCATCTCTCAAGATCTCGTAGAACTTATAGGTTCTTTCTTTATCTATCATCCTTCCTTCCTACACCACTCATTCTTCTTTAACTATTTTTTCAAGCATTCCTTTTTTAAAAATTGCCATTGCACTAGTTATTCATGTTTTCTTAACATTTTCACTATATTCCCACTTATTTCTTGAGGTGGAATGAAGAATCATGAACCATGAAACATACAACAAGAACTACAAATGAATGAAAATGTGAAACAAACTACATGATGGTCAAAATCCGTCATCTTTTGAGTGCACACAAATATTGATAGGTATCTTGCCTAGTAGCAACTTGGGACATAGGCCCACTTTAGATGGGGTCCATGATCCAAAATTCCTAGGCACCAATTTGGACTCATTTGAAGCAAATTGAATCCTTGAGTCGGACCTTGCCTTGGAGCCTAGCTTGCATCTCCGTTCTCCAAATCATGAGCTCTTGTTTAAGCTCTTTTTTTGGGGGGTCTAAACCAATTGATTTTCCCTCCAAAAAATGGTGCCATGTAGGTTTAGCCTTGATTTGCCACTTTTTTAGTCTCGTTCCCTCATCTTTAATGGGTCCAATTTATGGCTATCGAGCAATGGGATTGCTCTATTTCATTGGACCAAGTTCTTCAGATTGCTAAACTTCCAGCATCCAGTTCTTTGAAAAAAAATCCTAAACCTGATCCAGTTCAACAACACTATTGTCGGTGGGGTTAGAGAATGCTAACCAATTCCTTTGTTGTCATTGATGGTTCCAAGTGGCTATTCTGGTTCGGGGTTGGTGTTCTTGCAAAAACTTTTGAATCCTCATCCTACCACTATTGTTTGTTCTTACAACTGCTAGTTTGCAGACTTTATGATCCTCACCCTTTCTATTGATGTTCACACATTCTTCGTTTCACCCCTATGATTATTTGAATGGTGGGTCATGGTTTCCAAATTTGTAGGCAATTCATTTTTCTACTACTCTAAACCCTAAACCCTACTCATTGACCTGATTGGCAATGATGTTTGTGGGGTACCAGTTTTTAAGGCCACACAACTCCATTAAAAGACAATTTAGGTTTGTGGGTATTGGATCTTAACCTTACACACTCCAACAAAAGACAAATTATGTTTGTGGGTATTGCGTATTAACCCTACACACTCCATTAAAAGACAAATTATGTTTGTGGGTATTGGGTCTTAAGCCTAAACACTCCATTAAAAGACAAATTATGTTAGGTTATGCTTTTTAATGTGTGCTACAATGTGTGGTAAAGCAAAAGAGTCATTGTGAAGAAATTTTTGGAACTGGGCAAGGAAATCCCAATTTGCAATGGCATTGTAAGCAGAGATTTTTAAAAATTTTTTTTCAATTTTGTAATACCAGAAATTTGCCAAATTATTCCCAAAAAATAAGACAAACTTACGCAAGAAAAAACAAAAGTTTCCACTTTTCTTTTTTTGGTTGAAAAAACGACAAAAATTTGTCGGAAATGAAGCACTGATTGTAAGTACAAATTTGCTCAGGAATGTGGAAAAATCTCTCTTGTGCTCCTCATGCTAGGTAGCTCTGCCTGCAATGCATGCATGTATTTGAAATTTGGCTTTTGGAGTAAAGTGGGCCCAAAGAAGATCACAAAATATGCATGCACATGAACAGATTGGTTATAATTGAATTGAGGAGAAAGACAACTGACAAGTCATATACACCATGACTACATAAGGAGCTTAGAGGCCTACCCATAACACCACCACCAACAACAACAAGAGTTTGTTTCCATTGCTCCAAATAGAAATCATATGCTACAGTAAGTTAACATGTGTTGCTCTAAAACCTTAAACCCTAAACCCTACCAAATTGTTAAGAGTATCTTCCTTCTCTTGCCATCCCCCCATGCACCCCCAAACAGGAAATTTCAACTGGCAGCCTATTGGGCCCAGAATGTGCAATTGGGTGACCCAATGCCAGAAAGAAGAGAATCTAGAAATTGTGAACCACTTACCAAGTCAAAGCCCCATTGAGCTCAAAGCCCATGAATTTGGGGTCAAATTGTTCAAGACTCTCTTGCTTCCAATTGGAGCTTACAACTATTTAATGTTTAATTTGGGCAAAAGGGGACTTCATTCAATTGTCATGCTTTTAATTTTTTTAAACAACATATCATTTTGGTGTAAGCTAGTTCAGTGTGAATAGGGGTCGGGGTTTTAAAGTTTGAACAGGTTTTATACCCAGGGAATAATGGGTCTGGAGTCATTCAAATTTAATTTTGACAAATTTTGAATGCCAAACTGTAGTTTACAAAATGGGAAAAAATAACGAGACTAAACTACACTTTCATCCGAAATTAAACACTAGTTAGTTAGTTAGTTAGTTAGTTAGTAAAATACTTAAGTATATAATCTCGGCAAGCCAAAATTCAATGAGAGATTTGTGAGCTTCTGATAATCATAAATTTGGGGATTATTTCAGATTGGCTTTGTTGGCATAATCTTGGCTTACCGTTAAATTCTTGCTCTAGAAATGACATGAGGGTCTAGAATGTGCAAATTTCTGAAATTAGAATAACAAAGTTATTTCGAAGAAGTAGTCATGATGCCTTTTTCTTGCATCTTTGGCACATGCTCTGTAAGTCTAAAGTGACTAACAATTTGACTTGTTCACATTTGCACAAGTTTATTTGGTACATGCAATTCACAAGGAAAACTCAACTCTTTTGAGCCTCACTCTAGAGTTCTGGCCCACAATCCTTATTCTTTGCTCACTTGCATTTCCATGACTAACAAGGACATCTTTTCATTAAGCTGCTTTGATCGTACTAGCTTTTCATTATGTTTTACCATTTAGCTCTGGTCAAAGTCATCCTTCCCAGCTTTACCCATCAAGTATTGACCAATGGCAAGAGCTACCAAAGTTGGGAATCAAACTATGACTCGTCGTAAAATGACATTTGTCTTTTTGTCTTAGCAATTGTCCATGCAACAAAAAACAAGGCCCTATGTTAGTTGTTTTCATTAGGTTGTTGTGATCACAACACATTGTATGTAACTGCGATCCATTAGGTTGTTGTGATCACAACACATTGTGTGTAACTATGATCCATTAGGTTGTTGTGATCACAACACATTGTGCGTAATTGTGATCACAACAACTTAATAGAAAGAGACCTTGATTGGGTTTGCAGCTTAGGATGGGTCTAGAGCAATGTTGTTTCAATATGAAGTTTTGATGTTCATCTCAAGATATCAATATTGCATGTTCAGATTTATATATCATGTAAAATTCAAATGTGGATCATCAAGTCAATTTTTCACCACAATGATGATGTAATCTAAGTTTTCCACTTATGAATAATGACATCAAAGAGATGTCAATGCACAAGCAAGATTTAACATATGTTTAGTTTCAATTGGTGACCCTAAAATTCCTAGGATTTGTTTGGCAAAGAAGCCAACATTTGGCAATTTTCATGATTGTGTCACTAAGCAAGGGGTCAACACATGTAGTTGAAGTTACAAATAACCTTTTGAAAAAATATAATTGTCCAACAAATGCACATGAAAACTTTTCAATAGATGCACCAACACTAAAGATATTATTGCTTTCTTCAATAAAATCACTAGATTCAATAATTGATTCATCAACTAGTGATTTACATGTTTGCACAATAGGGTTTAATACATCAAAGATTGTCATTATAAGATAAATTACTACTTTTGCATCATACTCCCCAAAATAAAATAAAATACCATCCCCACAACCCACATAATTCTCCATGACCCATGAAGATTTCAAACAAGAATCTAGCAAAATTGCAAACATATCGTTGTGAACCTAATGTAAATCATGAGTTGCCAAGAAATGGACAAGGTTTGAGCACCTTAACCACCTCAACTTACATGTTTTCATAAAAGAAGAGGATTGTGACATTAAAATTCAGCCAAAAACATTATTCCCATCAAAAACTTGTCTCCTTTCAACTTCCATAGTTAGGGTCAAATGTATAGATGAAGTGAAAGCATCAAATGATAGCTAATGACCTTGTGATTGGTTCATCACATAAGTTGTGACAACAAGTTCAAAACATTCATGAATGCCTTTACAATTGTTTATGCTTCAACATTAAAAACTATTTATCATTTATCACAAAGTCATTGCCCTTTGCCACCCTTAACACAAAATAATGGTATGTTTGAATTTTAATGTCTCCCCAAACATAATCATTTTATTCACAAATACAGTTTTCATCAAGGTCTTCAATTTTCAAGGCCACAACTTGCTATTAACAAATGCCTTTTCTCTTGTTCATGTTCCACCTTTCTTAAATTTTTGTCCATGTGATTATTTTATATGTAAACTACCTTGGGAAATCTTCACATTAACATGTTTCAAACTTGCAATCACCTTTTCATCATTTGTAGCGTACTAGTGGGTGAAATCAAGGTCGATTAAACCAAAAAAATAGTCATTGACAATTAAAATGATCTAAATTCACACATTAACATGAAAGCAAATAAAAACTCCTCTTATCATAGCACAAAACCACATACCTCTATTGACCTCATAAGAATGTAAACTTAAAATTTGAAAGCAACTACATCATAAAAGTGTAAAAAAATATGTTTGAAAACAATTGTGTAAATGTGTTAAAACCTATTTCATTTCCATATATATATGAAAATTGCAAGTTCTCACAAAGTCTATGGTACATTTGAAGACTTCATATTTTTAATTTTTGATTTAGACATTGTTTTAATCTATTTTCATCTACTTTTCAAAAAGTTGATAATATAAAAAAATAGATTTCAACCTACTTGCATTTGATAATATAATCTCCTTAACTACCTATTAGATATGGTTTTTAAATATTATTATATAGGATAAAAATCATACAAATTCCATCTTGTAATCCAATCAAATTACATGTATAACAATTTTATGGTTTGTTTTGTGGTACTTGCAATTTAATTTTAAAATTACTATGGTTAGTCAAATACAACACCACATTAATTAAGTTTTGTTTTTATATTGCATTTTATTTTGCAAAACTTTGTGGTTCAACATTTTAAATACATATTAACCACAACCATGTAAAATTGCACCACAAAAAAAATTGGGATTGAATGATCTTAAAACATGCCAATACAACACAAAAATGTAACATTACAACTGAAGAAAACTTATTTTTCATTTTTTTTTTTGGTTACCTAACAAATCAAACCCATACATTTGATTATAATTATGAAACAAGGTTTTTAATTTGGCAATTTACATGGGCGAATGAGGAAACGTATGCATGTGACTTTAAGCACAATTGATTTTATGTATTTATTTAGTAGGTAGGTAAAAAAGTAGGACCAACTACTTACTTACTGAGGTCAGCAAGTGGGTAGGAAGGTAGAAAAAAGTTGAATTAAATGGTAGGTATATAATTATTTCTTTTCATTTTATGTTTTGTCTTCAAGATTAAATTCTTTTGAACTCATCCCAAATTGACACCTATATTTTAATGTGAACACACAAGAAAAACCACCTTCATTATATAATTTGTGAGATGAGGTTCAAGGACAAAACATATTGGTGAATCCTTTAGTTGCACATTAGTTACAAATTGAATTGCAACTAAAATTAGTTTTTCCCACATTTTTTGTGATTATTTTTTGATTATGTAAAGTGTACAACTAAATAGGTTATTATTGAATATTTCAATATGTGAATCAATTATCAATAATTAATTATTGAAATAGTCATTTGAATTAGACTATTGAATTAGTCTGTCTAATTTAAATAATTTGTTAGTTAATTCTCAATAATTAATGATTTAAATCTAGATAATTATTTGGATTCCCAAAATTAATTGATTGGATTATTTGATAGTTAATTATTTTAATTCATTATTGAAACTAGTTATTTTAATTAAAGATTATAATTCAAATAATCATTTAGTTACTGAATTTAAATTAGTATTTTTTCAGAAAATTAATTCAGATAATTAATTATTTGAATAAATTCATTGAATTTTTAAAAATTAATCAGTCTAATCCATCAATTTGTTTGCTTAATTATTTTATTTTATATAATTTATTATCTGAATTGAAAAAATTAATCATTTTTTATTTGAACTAGGCTAATTAATTCAAATTAAAATTTAAGTATTCGGTCCAATTAATTAATTGATAATCATTAAGTAAATTATTTAACAAATAATTTCTAATAATTAATAGATTACTAAGAAATAATTAATTTTAAAAAATAAATATTATATATTAATTTGGGTAGAAGACATAGTTATCAAATAATTAATTATCTGAATTGATCAGTATAAATCATTTAATTTGTTAGTTAATTAATTTAGACAATTGATCATATGACTTCAGATTATTTATTATCAAATAAATAATTACCTGAATTTAAATAATTAATAATTTATTATTTGAATATTAAAAAGTTGTTATTAAGTATCTGATTTTTAAATCTGATTTTAATAATGTGAATTTTTGAATTGATGATTCATTATTGAAAATAAATATTTTTACTTTAATCAGTCAAATTGAAGAAATTATTTATATATTATTAAAAATTTGAATTAAATTAGTTAATTTAGATTAATTATTAATTATTTTATCTAATTAATTAATTCATAGTAATTAAATAATGTAAATATTAATTGTTGTGTAATAGTTAATAACATATTGAAAGAAAAATCATCATTAAATATTAAGGATTAAATATGAATTTGTTTGGTTATTAACTTATTAACATTAGGTGCAAAATAATGAAAAAGTAATATTTATATAATGGCAACACAATGACATAACTAATTGTATCAATGGGAATCATAGTTGACAACTATTTGCAAGTGTGATATCTAATGGGCTGTGGAAATGTATACACCCAACATCATCATATGTGTTGACATTGTACACTAGTTGTAACATAATTGCCGATTAGGTGTTACATTTACACCAATTGTAATATAGTTGCCACACTCAACTAATGTGTAACTTATCAAAAAATCAAACATGATTGACTATGTCCATATGTACAATGCATACATTACACTGTATATGTGTTTCATTTGTAATTATATTGCAACTACAATACAATTTCTTGATTTTTTTATGTGACATTTTATTTATTAATTGCTTATATTTCTATGTTTTAGTTGTAGTGTAGTTGTATATTAGTTGTTTTAGAGTTTTGGTTGCAAGGTAGTGCGGTTCTAACATATAAGATTTCCCATAATAATCTTTGCATATACCCACTTTGTGGATGAAGTTGATGAAACATCTTGTAATGGCCCTTGGTACTCATCTATTCCTAATTGCATTATTGAAATACATCTTCTAATAAATTTGCATTAATGATGTTCTAATGCACTTGAAAAAATTCAAGAGCTATATTGCCATCTAGTTCAAAACTTTGACTTGAACTAGGTCATCAATGGCATCCTTTAATTCATGCATTTTTAATTTAGATTCAAGGAAGTCTTGCATGCCCTTTATGTATTTTGATTTTAAGGCATCTAGGATTCATCAATGGGTTACAATAATGTTTCACTCCTTTTTAGGTTTCTTATAAAGTTCATCGTAAAAATCTTTGGCATGTTGCTTACAGTTCATCATTTATTTTCCATGATACCTTTTTTTGGTCACAAAGTTCAATTATGATTGATGATTTATGTTTTTTTCTTATGACAACAATTTCTTTTAATTACCTTATCACCTTTTAGCTTCCATTACATTTTAGTTTACACTTGTTGAAATTTTGTTTTGTATTCCTCAATGGTAGTCAATTTGTTTTTAAGTATTGCACTAATTCAATTTATAGCTCCTTATCATTTGATTTGTTTTGTAATTGAACTTGAGATTTTTCTAGATCTTGCCACACTTGAGTTTCCACCTACTTTCTTTCAATTGCTTTTAGTTTTATAATACTATTTATAAAATTGGATCATCCTTTTGAATTTGGCAAAAATACTCCAAGTAGTTGGATTTATGTCCCACAATTCTTTCATTATTGATTCAATTTCCTTCAAGTACATTATGTTCATCTGTCAATGTTAGTTAACATAACCCAAGTTTTAATAATATTAATTCATTTTACATGTTTATCTTTGAACCTTTAGGGAGGGAGGTTTTTAGTAAAATAAGATTAAAAAAAATAGGGGGTAGGGTAAAGAAGGTGTTGAAGAGTAGTCCACATTTTGCAAAGGGGTTTGGGTATGATTTAATGCACATAATAAGTTAGGGAAGGGTGGGTGGTTTATTACCGAAACATGGATAAGGCAAGGACTACCTTATCTTGTCCCCAAGACTAAATAATGGTTGGACAAAAAATAATGCAAAGTGAACTTGTATGTCCTTAGATGTTTCTTTTGTACTAGGGCATAGGTTATAAAATAAGTAATGCCTTTTTCTTCAAGCAAGAACCTTTCAAAACATTATTAGCGGTTACATTCATAAGGAGGCAAGGTGGTGAGATTTTTAAAATGAAGATTTGTAGTGGAAGCCAAAACACATGATAATTGTTCAAGGTGTTGTGGAAGGAACCCAAGGAGGAAATCAAGGAAGATGGGAGGAAGAGGTTAGATGACCATTACATAATACAGATGAGGGGTAGGATTTACAAAGGGAGGAGAAAGGCCAACTTGTGGCTCCTTTTCATCCCTTGTTTTCGACTTTCCTACATTGAGGTTGTTATTTTCTAAATCTTACAAAGCACCTTATACATTGATCTTATGGAAAGGATGCTAGGCGTGGAGTTCCTCTTAGAGGTAGGGGGTGAATTGAATATGAAGGAATATTAACTAGGAGATCAAGAAAGGGAACGGAGAGGGATTTCATGTCTTGTGAGACTTGAATACATGAACCTTGTTTTGTTTGAATAGAGTTGAATGTGGAGTTCAGTAGGGCTACATTGTTTGTTTTTCTTGACTTGGTGTTGGTCATAAGCTTGTAGAGATGTGTATGTTGTTGTACAAATTTTCTATTTTGGGTATCTAGGTAAAGAAAAGGAGTGGTAAGTGTAGGAAGACATGGCAAAGGAACATAAAAGACAAGAAAACAAAAAATAAAACAAAAAAATACATAATGGTCTATGAGTTTGGAAGGTTAAGGTGGGAGGTACACATAAGGAAAAGGTGATTTCTAAAGGTAGGGAGGGAAGAACCATGACCACAAATAGGTAAGATAATCCCTTCATTTAATTCATCTCATTTTGCTTGTGGGATATTTTCCTTAGTGGTGGTAAGGTTTGAAGTGAATTTAAAAGGCAAATAATACTCAATTCATTAATTTGGTGGGTCAACTAAGTATTTTTTTAAAAAAGGCATGAAGTAAGTTTTGAGGGGGTAGTGATAAGGAAAAAGAGTTCCTAAGAGTAATTGTCCAAAATAAATTGTTTAAAAATGGACTTTGGATATACCATTTTCCTACTTAATAAAATAGGATGGAGATAACAAGGTCAACATACTAACTAGGGCATGCTAATGACCACCATGTTAATGTATTCCACGTGGTAGAAGAATAACCTACATGAAAAATGAAGTAACATGTTAAATTTGCATTTAACAATGGACTCATTTTTTGTTACCATTCCAAGTTTTAGAATTAATCTCTTTGGGTGATGATTTGAAGTCAATATGTCATCTTTAATTAAATATAAAACAATCCTATTGATAGCCTATCAAATTGGGTCACAAGTCACAACAAGTGTTAAATTGATTTAACCTACCAAATAATCTTTTTCCATCAATTCAAAGATTATCCCAACTAAACCCTAACCCATTGCTAATTGGCTAAAAAACACTTTCAATTTGAACATTGTTTGAAATTGTTCCCAAATTTGCCATTCATTCTTAGAAATTAATCAATTACATTACCTTCATTTATCTTTAACATTTTCCACCATATTTAAATCTCTTCCAATTATGCATTGGCAATCCATGGGTAAAAGGTTGATCATAACTTCCTAAACTTTACACTGATCCCTTGTGTCATTTGGACCATACACATTTATAAAAGCAACATCACCACATGGGAGCCATCCTAGTACCCATAGGACTTCAAGTTATCATAGATGGTACCTAATCCATCATTGGGACCATTGATTATCTATAATTTGGGTGCAAATGTCATTGTAATTTGCACCTATTTGGCTAGATTCATATCTACGGTAATATGTTATGTTTCAACCATGAAGCATTATGAAATTCTTCATAATTTCCTCCCCATTGTTTATACCTTGTTTTGTCTTAATTTGTGTTCCTACAACACTAAAAAATTTATTTTCAATATGATATATATTTTTACATGTTTCTTAACCTTATGGAGTGTATAATTTTAATTGAAGTCTCTTACATTAAGTTAAGCAAGATGTAGTCTCATTAGGTAATGTTGAAGGTCAAATTGAAAGTATTTTGTCCATGACTTTTCTCATGTGATTCACTTGTTGTAATTGATGCGGTGTTAAAGAAATTATATTGTCATGTAATTGTAGGACAATTTTTTGACTACTTGACAAAGTTTGTTTTTCTCATATTTTTCTTTAAGTTACAAATGCTTGTAGGTCATTGCTAAATCCCCTTAAGATTGCACCTTTTGTTGATTGGCCTTTGTCAAGGTGAGGAACCTTGTGATCACTAATTCATGTTGGTTGGAAATGATGTATTTGCATGAGGCATGCTTGTGTTTTAATGAATTTCCAAGTTGTGTATATACTTATGTGCTTGGCAAGGGCAACTTAGGAGGGGATTAAAACATTGTGTCATCTTTAAATAAACTAATGTCCTCCATTCCTATATGTTATAAGATATTTGTTGTGATCTCTCATGTCTTCTGATTTGTGGTGGTGGAATGTTTTAAGGCTTAACATAGATATCAATAGGGATCTTAGGTTGGTCATTGATGTTTTCGATAATGATTTCAAGCTTTCACCCCTTTATCTTGGTTACAATAAACTAAGGAATTTGTTACTTGTTTTGGGTGAATGCAAGGTATGGTGGCTCACTTTTGGTGTCACAATGGTGTTTTTTGTTGGGTACCCCTTGTTCAAAAGCATATGGTGAGTAGTATATTTTTAAATCTATTAATTGGTAATTAAATGTAAACCAACAACTTTATTATGAAGATATTTATGTAGTTGTTTATTGATAAAAAGTTCATATGTTAGTAGAAATGAACTTTTGAAGTTCAAAATTATGGATTGGTCGATTGACTGGAATAATTGAAAGGTTCATTTAAAATTTTATTCAAAATGATCTATAGTGATTTAACATATGAGTTATAATGAAATAATACACTTTTATATGAAAAATTTCCTTAAGAATCATAGCATTTTGCCTTAGAACTTTTGAATGCCCTAAATTAACTCGTATTTTCATAAGTCCATAACATTGTTGTTTTTCATTCATTTTCAATTTTTTTTCAAAGGTGCATATATTTGGAATCTCTACTTGGGCTCCTATTAATATGGACTATATTGCTTTTAACACATCGACTTTATTACCATTTAACCAATGGTACCACAAAAAATTAAATATTTAACACTAAAACATGGATTTTTGTGGAATATGATTATTTAAAAAAATGAGCTACCATATTGTGCATTTACCATTTTGTGAAAATTGTCATTGTAAGGTGAAAGCATAGTCAAAAGAATCATCTAAGTGGGTGGACATTCCTAAAAATTTTGTTTTTGTATGTTTGAAAAATCCCAGGGGGAACATAGAAATTTGAACTTTCAATATATATTTTTGGAATAGGCTCCATTACTTGCAAAGTTTCAATGCTCAAAATTTGATGCAAATCAAAAGTTCATTTGCATGTTTAAAACGTTCAAACCTTTACATTGGATAATTTTATTTTTCAAATGTTTTTATTCCTTATCAATTAAAACTAGTAAATTCATTTTTACGACACATTTGAACACATTTGGTTCAAATGCATGAATGCATAATGTACATGATATAGGATTAAAATGTAGTAAGAAACTAATTATATTTATCATATGATGGTAAATTGGGAATGAAAAATGCAAAATTTATGATTATCAACCTGACAAATGAATGCCATTTGTCACACGTAATCCTTGAAAAGTTTTTAAACTTAACACCTTTGGTTCATTTGATCATGTTTGCACCAATAGTTGTGTACCAATTGTAAAACCCAAGATGTGTTGTTGTGTTTATAGCTAGATTGGGTACGTTAAATTTCTTATGGATGATCACCATTTTAGCTACAAACAAAAATTCTAAAAAAAAACCATTGATATGATGAAACTATTGTAAATTTACAACAATAAAAAAAGAATTACATACCATTCTAGTATTCATCAACATTGTAGCAATGGGAACCACCAACATTATCGTCATGCATGGCTTGACAAGCCATGCATCATGCATTGAACACGCCGGCTTTAGAGGATTCTAATGATAGTTGATTATGCAATAAGTTAAATTTTGTGATAGAATATTGTTATTTGGAGATGTAAAGAACTAGCCAATTTTTATCTAGTGTATTTTGGGGACACTCTCATCTAGCTGAAGATGCGAAGAAAACTTCCAAAATTCAAAAGGTCCTTACCAAGCTTGTGAACTATGCCTTTTGGATTTCAGAAGTTCCTTTTTGAAAGAAAGGAAAAAAAGAAATTGAGCATTTCTTTAATATTGGAAGATTTTACCTAAGGTAAGTGTACAGGTTAGTGTAAAGGGCTGGGCTTAACTGGAATAAGGGCTGTGTGAGGTGGAGCTCAGCATGGGCCTGAATCCTGTTTAGAGATGAAGTACCCAAGTGAAGGGGGGCATAGGAAGTCGATTCTGTCCGGTGCACCATAATTGCCTGTTCACTGGTGTCAAAAGCCAGCAGAATGGCTACAGAACTGGCATTGGTGGCAAAATTGGCCAGGCTGTGCCCATTCCAAGGTTCATAATGGGCCAGTTTGGTAGTTTAACCATTACCCAATAGACATGGTCCTGCCCATTCCAAGGTTCATAATGGGCCAATTTGGCCATTTTTTTACCCCTACACAACGGACATGGTCCTGCCCATTCCAAGGTTCATAATGGGCCAGTTCGGTGGTTTAACCTTTACCCAAATGGACATGGTCCTGCCCATTCCAAGGTTCATAATGGGCCAGGTTGGCCGTTTAACCGCTATGCAATCGACATGGTCCTGGCCATTCCAAACTTTATAATTTGCCCAATTCCATATTGTACATTAAAGTACGAGGTACAAAAAAGGATACTTTCTACCCGTACGTTGGGGCCCTACAACTCGTAAGGAAAGTTCCTTCAGAAAGGAAAAAGAGCCCCAAAGCGCTGCTGTCAAAAGGTCAGTGGCCCAATCCCGCCACGTACGAACACACGTACTTCTTACATGCGAAAATATAGAGTCCTACGCCCTGACCCCGAGGCCCATTGGATAAGGAGACGCAAATCACTTTCTTGCCCTATAGACAACTGGGAGCATTTGTATGGACAATTTGAATGCCCCCACCCTCCCATCACCCCCCCCCCCCACACAGACCCAGACCCGCACCATTGGGACGGCCCCCCCCCCCACAAAAAAAGCCCGGACCCGCAAATTAGCGACCCCCCCCCCACCCCCTCCCAGCCGTGGCCC
>Ga0116227_10003764_pt1 | contig 33463 bp, 16 predicted proteins | sample S1TSphgellanicum_FD_89693 | JGI IMG/M metagenome (GOLD analysis project Ga0116227, IMG submission 89693) | Host-associated microbial communities from peat moss isolated from Minnesota, USA - S1T2_Fb - Sphagnum magellanicum MG | ecosystem: Host-associated > Plants > Peat moss > Unclassified... | reverse complement strand
TCAAGAGCGTGGATTGGCGACAAGAAGCCCTAAGCGGGTGTGGTCAGTAGTAAAGTACTCAGGAGACGGCGTTCCGTTCTGGGGCGGGGGCCGCTATCGGCCAAAGCATTGAACGGAATCCCCCCTCCTCCCCCCCCCCCCTCGACCCCACCCCACTAAATTATCGCAAATTTCAGCTTTCAACGTCTTTGTTTGAAGTCCAAAACATTGCGTAGGAAATACGCTAGAGACAGTTCCGCACTTGCAGTACCATTGTGTCTAGCCTTTCAAAAAAGTCTTCAATCTGCGCTGCTAACTAATTCCTTGCTACGGCCAGAGTGCAAGCAAGCTGAAGAATTACTATCAGCTAGTCTGGCAAGTACATTCAGGTCCTGCCTGCAATCCTGCTGCAAGCCCACGATGCGGCTAGAAACAAATTCCGACCTCCTTTACCACTCATGATACATACAGAGAAACAAACACCTGCATATTCCCAAGTGCAGCATACAATCAGCTGCCGCCGACATGGAAAGTTCATTTTATGTTTTGTGGAAAATGAGTGCGCAGTTTTTTAGCTACAGGCCGTATAGATTTTGCTCATTAGCAAGTTATGAAAAGTACCTTAGAAATACTAGTTCAACGATCGTGACCAAACGCTACTAATTCAAAGCAGAAAGAAATTTCAATGGCACGGAAAATTTGCAATTGCAATACATGTCTAATCGATGTACCACGTTACAACTTCTCTTTAGAAGAAAAGTTGTACCTGAAAGTCCTGAATCAACTCTGCTCGCACAATTTTTATCCTGGTCAATGAGAGTTCAACCAGGGAGTTACCAACCGCAGTGAAGTCAGTCGTGAGGTCTGATCATCTGCTGCATGAGCTTGATGTGAACAAATATCTTGATAGCCACAGATCTAGATTATGCATGTAGGACAACCATGCAGGAAGCTGGGTCAAGAGCTGAATTCCTTTAGCAGATAACTACTTGATGCACTCTTGTGTTGATTCCCCTGCCTAGCGTCTCATCTCTTTTTGATCAGCTTTCTGTAGAGTTCCCAATAGGAGCCTGGATTTCTACCAAATTGGGCAGATCATGGGTAGACCTGTCTAGACAGAATTCATCAAAAATATATCTACAATCCATGTTATATGGACCCATGCATGTGTGCATATTTTTTATTTGTTTGTAGTTTACAGTGGGAAAAGTAGAGGGAAAAAAAACGTATGCATTATTTACATATTGTCTTGAGGTTGAACATGAAATCATCATAAATAAATAAATAAATAAATAAATACATTAAAAAATTATTTAAAAAAACATTTTTTATTGCCAAAAATAAAATAAAACACCTAATATGATGATGGTAAGTTGATGTGTAACCTGTAAAACAATGCCCAAGTAGTTTCATTCATTTCAAGGGTAACTTCAAGGGCAGTTGGGTGAACTAAACTAACATTGTTACCTTGCACATTGATCCTGATGTATCACCATGGGCCTTTTTTTTATTGTGAGTGAAAAATGTGGAGAAAATCATGGGTCCAAGGCTTTTGACAAGATATAGATAATTTTATCTGAAAAAATTAATGTGCATAATTGAGGATATGCCTATGGTTCATGTGGCAATAAGGATTTTAAAATTTTGAAGAAAAAATTTCTGCTTAAATTATTACAAATAAGTAAAATTTTGGCCAATTGATCATTGATTGTGCAAACCTGAGGAAAATAACTAAAGTATTTATGCACCCATCCCTTTAGTATATATAATAACTTCCCATTAAGCAATCCAATTGAATATTGCACTCCCTGCAACCGGTCTCTTCCTATGCATGTTCCATCTTTTGCATATTGGGCACAAGTGAAAACCAGCCCAAATAAATTAGTAAATTGTATACATGTGGCCTGGTGGTGATTGCCGGCTACAATGGATGTGCTACAATTGTTTTGAACATGTACGCCTTAGTGACCACCTTGCAAATGGTTTTGGGTTCAAACCTTGGTTTAAAGATAAAGTCATAAAAATCTTTACCATGACTTTACCTAGTAAACCAAGGTTTGAACCCACAACCATATGGAAGGTTCAAACCCTAATACCCCTCGGTTAATACCCCTTCCTACTTAGACTATGCATACCTATTTATTTTCAAGAGGCAATGATGGGCCGTAGCTCGCATCTAACTGTAAAGCTGCCTACCATTGCACCTTATAATTTGGAGTTTCTGTACAATTATGGAGCAATATATGCATAGACACAAATTAGTACTACTTTGAGCTACCTATAGTTAAAACATGGTCATAACTCATGAGTTTAATAAACCTAACCCAATCCCCCCCCCTTATGAACTTAGATGCATAATAATAATATCAATAGTGTTTTCAATGGAATTTTGTAGCCAAAGTAGGAATCATCCATAGGAAGATGTACAAAAGTGACGATCATCCCTGGGAAGATTTCAGGCTCCAAATCTGGCTGGATAAACCATATGAACCAGATATGAAACTTACAAATATTTAATCACTCTTCATGTTTTTGACTACACACTGAAAACCAAATATAAAATCTGACAATTTTCAATTTTTTTTTTCCCTCAGTTCTGGATTGAAGACCTCCAAAATCAATTCATTTAAATTTTTTTGAGTTTCACTCTTTGGAAAATTTTACCAATTAAAAAAAAGATGATATATATGATAATATGGATTATGCTGTATATATACAGTCTGAATTTGGTTTTTCCAATTGGAACACAAGAAATATAAAGTAATTTGTTGATGGAGGCTCCATAAGTGTTCAAGCTTGTGACTAGATCTATATTGTTGGATTGTTCAATGAACTAAATCTCACATCCAATTCAGGATCAGCACTATCTTACCATATCTTTTGCAAGTTGTTAAACTACACATGTTGTAAAAATCTAGCTGCTACATACGATTGATCATGAGAAGTAAGTTGGCCCAAATAACTGTCACTATTATAAGTAACTTTTTCATATTGAATGCAGCTGCAAAATTTGGACGAGATAAGTGTCTTGCTTCTCCATCACATTAGTAAAGCCACGAATAGTAACCTGCCCCTCTTTTGCCGTTTGATTTTGTCAACAAAAGTAATGCCACCAATGCAAACATCCCGTACGTGCTTCATCAGCCATATTTCTTAATGATGATTTCTGTATTTTACCAGTCATAACATTTGTACTCCATGTTATGAAAATATCTATCTCTATATGACATGAAGAAGTTGCATTGCTAAAGATGCATCCAAGTAAACCATAACTACCCATCATGCACTCATCAAATTGCAGTGATAATTCATCATAGTACATGGGCATCTATTCATACCATGCATGCATGGCAGATATATACATATGTAAGTACAGATATTCTATGCATATGTGTGTTTGTACAATTTCCCATTTTTTCATTAATAGTTTTTCAACCTTATTCTGCAGCTGTACAATGCATGCAATGGGAGGTGTTGGTCAGTCCTATAACTCATGATGTTGCGTGGGTGATCAAATCACAACAATTAGCTGGCACTGCATGATATGCAAGGGCCGGCTGTATGCAAGGGGCTGTCTCTGTTAGGCATTTTAGGTACTTTAGAGTTTAGATCAACACAAGCCGTTCTCCTTAGAGCGGTTGCATGCTGCTAGTTAGCTAGTGTTATACGAATGGTTTGAATTCACTGCAACTACCATAGATGGTGGGGTAGGCAATGTGACGTTTTGAACACTCTTGATAACTCATCACATGAGCTCTCATCATCGTGCAGCTTTATAGATCACTGTTTAGATATGAAAGGTCATACATCACCACTCTTGCACAACAAGCTGGACCGGCTTGTTGTGCAGTTTAACATGCACTCAGGAATTGGAGTCTTTGAAAACTCTTTTGAAAAGGAAGATGACGACTAATAATTTTCCTTTTTGCTGCCTCTAAAGAGGAATAGTTCATTTGAATGTACCATACCAATTGATGCTGATTCTACAGTGGAATAGGTACTAATAGCTAATTCCAGATCTAAAGATAGCAGGTCTCTTTAATTCAATAAACTTCTAGAGGCATCATTAATCAACTATTCTTGTGTAGAAAAATCCAGAATTTCCTTTACTACAATTCTGAAATGTTGAAAAATGTTTTTATAGTGAAATTTTTTGGTAGCCTAAGTGGCTGTCCTCCATAGGAAGATGTAGAAAAAATGGCCATCATCCCTCAGCCCAGAAGATCATTTAGCCAAATCTGGCTATAAACCAAATATTCAAAATACAAATCTTTAATCAACCTTTTATATTTATGGAGCTACACATTGCAAACCAAACATAAAATCTGCAATTTTTAAATTTTTCTTGATTTCTCACTTTTGGCAATTGAAACCCTCTAAAATCACTTCATTTCTAAATTCTGAATTTTGCTTTTGGGCAATCTTTTGTGCCCAGTGAAAAAAAAGTCTAATGCTGAGATACACATACATGTTATAGCTGGAGAGTTGATAGGGTTCTCAAACAAACATAGCTTCATGTTTGCATAGGGGACCCTGGAAAATCAAGAAATTTTTGGGGTGGTCCCAGGAAACATAAGGAAAAAGAATTCCTGTAATTAAGCAAGGGATGACAGCAAGGAGAAAATATAAATGATTTTTCTGGTTCCCAATAAAGAAAAAAAAAAAAACATTCAACTCATGATCGCTTATTTAATATTTAAGGTTTCCCTATATTTTAGGGTAGATGTCTAAGTTTTGTTTTCCAATAGAGTTTTTCAGAACATTACCATGAAAGGAAGGCCCATTTATCCAAAAAGCTTGTGAAACTAGTTAGCAATCCCTAGCTTAGCATGAGATGCCAATCAGTCTCTTAAGACGATTATGCAACCCAGGACCCACCAGTGCAACAGCCAACGAAAAGCTGCTAAACTCAATGAGTCCCAAATGGTAACCTATCCTCACACCATCCTACTTAATACCTCTAAGCTGTAACTACCTATGTAAGGGGGCAGGTAAGGATCATTGACCTAAGTAGGTAGGTAAGGAGCTGGGTGACTACTAGATAGGTAGATACATGTGGATGGTTAGTATGTACGTAACCACTATGGTTAGCTATGGGACAGGAAGAGAATGAGAAAGTGTTTCCTGTCCGTGCATACCATCCATCCTGCATGATTCATTGGTGGGGTGTTGGTTCATTCTGGCCTTCTTAAGGGCCCCAAACAACTACTACACAGATCTCATAATTTGAATAGAATGGTTAGACTTACATGGGTGTAGGTTTTAGTGCTGTCCTGGATGTACCTAATGTGATGACTTTCAGGTTTTAACATTTTGCAAAGGGCTAGTACTTAGTGTGTTGAGTAAAGACCCATTTGAACGTTGGGAACATCCTTTAATTGAGAGAATAGGCAAGTTTGTTGAGACTAATTAAATTTAAAGAACCCATTGCACTAATCCATGGTTCCTAATCCATCAACCAACTGGTGCACGGCAGAGTTGTGTAGAGAAGCCACATTACACTAGGAAAGAAAGTGTTGATGGCAGCAGTTTCACACCTACTAAGATAGTTACGTCCCTGTTTTACAAAAACCATCAAGACAGAACCAATTCTTGATGTTGCAACATTTTGATGGAAATTGCCCCAAAAAAAAAGTGTTCCTGCAATTTGAGCGAAATTGCAGGGTTGGTGGGAATATGACAAAATTCTAAATATCTGAAATTTTAGACTCCAAAGTATAAATATTTTCATGCAATAGTAAATTATTCTATTTAGTCTATAATTTATATTTAAAAAAAACTAATGAGGTCACGAGAATAGGAGGAGCTCATGAATTTATCCTTATGAAGGTGTAATAGATTGATAATGGGTATTATTAGAAACTCATGATCATATGAGGTGATCTCCGCACTACAAATTTGAGTTAAATTGCAGGGCTGGTGGGAAATTTATGACAAATATTGTAAATAGCTGAAATTTTAAACTCCAAAGTATAAATATTTTTAGGCAATAGTAAATTGTTCTATTTAATCTATAATTTATATTTTAAAAAAACTAATGAGGTCACGAGAATAGGAGGAGCTCATGAATTATCCTTATGAAGGCATAATAGATTGATATTGGGTATTATTGGAAACTCATGATCATATGAGGTGATCTCCACACTACAAATTTGAGTTAAATTGCAGGGTTGGCGGGAAATTTATAACAAAATTCTAAATAGCTGAAATTTTAGAGTCCAAAGTACAAAATATTTTCAGCCAATAATAAATTAGTCTATTTACTCTATAATTTATATTTTTAAAAAAAAACTAATGAGGTCACAAGAATAGGAGGAGCTCATGAATGAACTATCCTTATGAAGGCGTAATAGATTGATATTGGGTATTATGAAAAACTCATGATCATATGAGGTGATCTCCACACTACAAACCTAATTACCTCTTCAATTATTTAATTATTTAATTACCTCCATTAGTACCTCCCAGCAGCGGCGTGGCTGCCGTAATCACATGGGTAATTCTAGTGTACAGGTGTTTTCACGGCAGGTGATATCTGCGGCGTCGCTGCCGTAATCACATGGGTAATTCTACTGTACAGGTGTTTTCACGGCAGCTGATATCTGTCTAGTTCCGTTCCGTTCCCGTCTAGTCCCCTCTGCGCCAAAAGCGGTGCACGGAATGGCTTGCTCACATAATTGCGACGTTTCTCTTTCTCTTGTCTACCTCTAGTCCCCTTCACTAGAGCTTCACGCTTTCTTGCTTGCTTGCTTGCTTTCTCGCTTCTTGATGCTTGTCTCTGTCCGCGATAGGCGACGTTGCCGTAATGCATTAGCTGAATGAATGAAAGTGAAAGAACTCTCTAGTCTTATCACAATCTGTACTGCGCCCAAGCTCCCCAAGACTATTGCTGCTAGAGAGCGATATACTGCACGCTTCTCATGAGTGTTTCCTGAATACTTACTTAACCAGTACACGAAATTTATGAACTAGTTTGTCGAGATTCTCATGCGTTGTTGTTGTTGTTGTTAACTGCGTTTGTTGTTTTTATTTCTCTATCGGTTTCAATTCTTGCAGAGAGAGCAGCAGAACTAAGAACAGGCGATCGAAGGGGGCGATCAGTGCTCTCTTGTGATCAGTCGCAAGTAGATTGATCTTGCAGTTTCCGCAATTCACAAAGACGTGATCGAGGTAAGAATTTCATGAGTACCCGAGTACACAATAGTGTTCTTTCTGTTGGATCTTCCATATTGTTTCGTTCATTCTACTCTACATGAGTGTTTTAACATACCGCTTTCAATCTCCTTTAACGTAATAGAACTGTTTTCAATCTCCTTGAACATACCCGCATGCGCATCCCCAGAAACCATATTAAATTCTCCACAGAGGGAGGAAACTACTGCTTGATGCATGTAATCCTTTGCACATAATGTGAAAAATGAAGAAACAAGTTAATTGCAGCTTGTATCTCTGGCCGGCATTGCAGTAATACTATCTTGATGCGCATTTGCAAATCATGCTAAGGAACTAACGAACTACTAGTGTTTGATCAAGCCACAAGTAGAGCAGTTCTGCAGGGAAATCAATGAACAAATGTGCTAGCACTTTTACTCATTTCTTATGTGGGCTTGCAGTACAAATGGGCGTGAAAAGATTGTACTCTTCCTGCGCTGCAGAAGCAGCTTCCAATGGAAATGATGCGGATGAGTACTGCACCCGCATGAGTTCTGGTGACCATGATCAATCCGTCCCAGAAGAAGCAGCAGCAGCTCGGAAGAAAATTCGGAAACCTAACCCACAGGTGGAAAAGAAAAAGAAACAGGCTCATGTGGTCATGGGCGGGTGGGCTCGAGTGGCCTTTTTGCATTTGATTCTCTTTTGCTACTTCTTCACTGTAGAGGAGGTGGACTTGGGTGGATTGATCTTAACTCGGATCACCTGCGCTGCCTCTGTAATGGCTATCTGCGCGTACCAGCTAGAATGGACTAGGAAATCCCGACTAGAGCAATTCCAGCAGCTGCGGTCATGCGCAGAGTTCGTGGCACGGGAGGAGTACTGTCCTCTCTGTACACTTGTCGATGAGGACGCACAATGCTCGACTTTCGGGTTTTGTTTCCGAACCAGGAAGTGGGTGGCACTGAATCTCATTCCACAGTCCACAGACCACGTGACAGCACTGTTGCCAGTAGCGTCAACCCCAAGCGGATTGCTGCTGTATACACAGTACGGTAACGCCTCTCAGGAGATTCTGCTAGTCAATCCACTCACCAAAGAGGGGAAGATTCTTGGTCTTGGAAATCGCAGCACGGTAGACCAAGATTCTATCGGCAGGAATCATGATCAGAATGATGAAGTTGAGTCCGACGAAGAAGAAGAAGATTACGGATTCCACGGACAGAAGAGTTATGAGATTCCATTGATTCATGTACTGCAAGAACCAGGGACAGAAGTCATGCAGATCATTATGACCGGGAGGGCATTGAGCTCAGCGGAACTGGCATCCCGGGGACTAGAGAAAGGGGACCAGGTTACGGAAGTTTACGATTCCAGGACTGATACCTGGACGACTTCTGGCAAACTTTGCGATGGCATGAGACTGGCCAAGTACGCGAGCAATGCGTACTACCAAGGTCTCCTTCTCACCGTGGGTTTGTATGAACCGATGAGCTCAGGAGCAGACACCTGCGAGGATCGTGGTGCTGCAGCATATCCCTATTTTCTGTTGGCCTACAACGTGGGTTTGCGGGAGTGGTCTGTGTACACCAGGATTGTCGTTCCGGGGTGTTTCGTGAACCATGAACATCCGCAAATTGTAGGTTGCGATGGCGGCATCTTCTTGGTGACCTTGTTCGTGTGCCCAACGATCCAAGGAGTTCCAGGAGCTGAAGAAGAAGATGATGATAATGAAAGAGCTCCTTCTGCTTTCTCGCACAAGGTGGTGATTTACAAATTCATGCCTTCTACACTAGGGTTTGCACGGATCACGGCTACCTTCACGTACATTTCAGTTGAACCCTTCCGAGATCTTTGCAAGTGCGTGGGAGGCAACGGCAAGATCTGCATTGGGTTTACTGACAGAGCTCCCGCATACTACGACGTGCGTCAGGACAAATGGCATGAATATCCTGAGCTTTGCCTGGACTCTGACTCTGAAGAAGACGACGATGATGAGGAGCTGCGATATGCTGGGGTTTCCTACAGACCCAATCTCACTACCAGAGTGCACTAAACCCTAATCACATGAATAAATTGTTGTTGCTCACTGGAAGAAGAAGACTAAGACTGTGATCTACACTCTTGAGATCCAGACATGAATTACACATGCACATGATCAATACCATGCATGTGTGGTTAGTTTTTCTCTTGCATTAGAATAGAACACTTTGTCACTACAAGAACATTTAGAATACACCCATTTTCAAGGTAGGATGTCTAGGGTGGATCATAATACGGGGTGCTTAGCTCTAGCTAGGGTTTCATAGCCAGGGTTTCATGAATTGTTCAAAGGCATTTTTTTTATTACTGCAAATTGTGCAACTTATTAGCTCTAGAAGAAAGAGCTCACTAGTTTTCAAAAGGATTGCTGTACAACTTGAAATTTCCCCCCCAAAAAAAATAATAATAATAATAAAATAAAATAAAATAAGTTAGATTCAATAACTCTGTCATATCTATTGATCTGGAGAAAATTTTAATGATGAAATGTTGCATTTTTGTTTTTCCATATTTTTAAAACTGCACAGAGTATTTTGTTTAATAATTCAAGCTTTTGTATACATACCTCTCTCCTTTGCATTGTTTTTTTTCTTTTCTTTTCTTTTTTTTCATATTGAGGTTGTGACGAATTTTTTTCATAAAAAATAGCAAAAGTTAAGCGAATTTGCACTAGGAAAAAAAAATCCCCCAAAAAATTCCCAATTTCTCTGTAGAAAAATAGCTAAATTCTGCCTCCCAAAAAAAACACTGCTCCTAAAAAAAACACTGCTCCTTTGTTTCCTTTGGCATCTACTTGTGTTGTTGATGTTGTTCTATAAATGTTGCAGGGCTTCCCTGCTTGAAACCATTTATATTGTGTATGTTTTTAATCAAATAATCAGCATGGAATTTCATTAACTAGCCATGCAGTTATAGTTAAGTGTTTAATTGAAGGTTCCTTATATGATTCTTAAATGATCATTTTGTGATTAATACAACACTAATCTGCATTAAGAGTAAAGTGTACATCAGAACTTAATTAGGAGCTTAAACATCTTTTTATACATGTGATGTTGTTAATTGGATTGGAGATTAGTATGGGTTATTATTAGGTACAGTAAATTAAGATCTAACAACTTAATTAAGGGTTTGTTTTGGCCATGATATTTGGGATAAAATATCTCAAATTGAAAAAATTCTGAAAAAATATATGAGAAACTAAGTCTGTTATGATTCCATTCTGGATGAACTCCAACCGAGTTAACCAACTGCAATCTGGATGATGAACCCCAACTGAGTTAACCGACTCCAATTTGGATGAACCCCAAACTTAGTTAACCCAACTCCATTTTGGATGAACCCCAACTGAGTTGACCTCCATTGGGTTTTACCAAGTGGTGATCTACTCTGTAAAGATAGGTCTGGTAGGTAGGGTAATAGGTGACTACAACCTGAGTAGTACATAGGTCCTAGGGCTAGAGGGTTGCTAGTAGGTGGGTAGTATTAACAAAAACTGAGTTAACCATGGTGGTTAGCTATGGAACTGGGATGAATGAAAAAACATTTCCTGTTCAGTGCCCATCATCCATCCTTCATCTTGGGCTGGTGGGCTGGTGGCTGAGATCAAATGTAATTTACCAACACCTTAACACTGGGTCAAAAATTATCCCTAGAATTACCCAGGGTCATTATTGGGTCCAGTTCTAGACTTTTATTTTTTTCCCGGGAAATGCAAAACTTGTTGGTTTTGGGTCTAGTAAAAAACTTAAGAAAATAAAACCCACTCGTTCTGGGGTTGGGTCAAGTTTTCTAGCTCGCCAATTCCTCGGGTCGATGGTTCTTGATTTTATAAGACCCGTTGGTTCTGGGTCCAAGGCCAATTCCAAGTTTTAAGGTTTTCAAACTTAAACCTAAGTCCCTATTGAAACCCTACCTAAGACCCTACCTAAGACTTGACCTGTAAAACCTTACCTAAACCTTACCTAGACATGACCTAGAACCCTACCTAATTTACCTCTAAATTTTTGACAACATAATAATAATTGAAAAAGTTAATAAAAAAGAAGTAACTTAATCATAAAGGAAAAAATAAAAATAAAGAAAAAAAATCAACAAAAGATGCACGGCAGCCCCCTTTGTAATATTGCAAAATTTTGGCATCCAAGTTTAAGCAAACAAGAAGCACTAATGTTGTATTAAAAAAATTTGCTGGCCTTGTGGTTGGGTTAGTTCTCCCTTTATGAAGGAGGTTAAGAGTTTAAACCAACATTGACACATTCTGAGATTTAAGTAGGTTCAAGTAATAGTTCAAATTTTAGGGTCTCTGGAGTAGAGGTTTCAAATTTTCTTAGAATTACCATTGAAACCTAATTGAATTACTAACTTTTTTTTTTTTTCAAAATTGAATTAGAACTTGAACCAAGGGTGCTACCCCATTCTAAACAAGTTTAAGTTGTTAATTAAGTAGATTATTAAATTCCACCTTATATAAATGCCACTCTTAGTGTTATTTCTAGTGTTAAATAACAGGGTCAGGTCTTTACAAACCAAAACTTGGGTCCAACAAAAGGGCCTTATTAAGGAACATTTTGAATTTCATGTTTGTACTTCAATGCACCTCCCCAGGGAGAACTTCAATTATCAAATTTCAGGGCTCTTACGAAATGGTAAGGTACCTTACCTCTCTTTGAAAATGCATGTACGTCATGCTTTTGTAAGATTGAACCTGAAATTTAAGAAACTTCTTTACAGTGGGAGGAGGGAACTAGTGTTGGCTGGTTCTGTATTTTATATTTATAAGGAACCTTTGATTCTGGTTTTGAATTTTTTATAAGAACTATGAAATCTTTGGGTAAGGTTCTAATAATTTTTTTAAATATATGAGAACCTCTGGATAAGGTTTTGGTTTGCATTCTAGAGCATGAGGGTTGCACATAGTAATAATTTTCACACTTTTTTAGAGGACTTATTCTTAAGTACAGCAAAGGTTTAGGGTTTTAAATTAAAATGATGAAATGATTATTTTTTAATGAAATTTTTAAAAAAACATGAATATGCAGTTTTTGATATATAATATGAAAATTTTAAAAAATCCATAAATCTTAAGCAAGTGACCCTTCTTTTTGGGTCATATCATTCACACAATCTTTACATGTTTGTTGGTTTTTCCCCATATCAACACAACCATACAAAACAAAAAGCTTAAAACATTGACATAACCACAAGAAAAACAAAAGATTTATTAGTTGTTGCTTTCACATATCAACACAAGCACAAAGGTCATGAAGCTTGTGACTATTGTCCCCGCACATCAAAAGAACCTTAAAAAAAAACTTGGAAACTTTTAAACTTCTTGACCCCACACACCAACATAACCACAAAATATAACATGCATTAACAAAGCCCAAAATGCCAAAAAATTGGTGAGTTGTTGCTCCATGTATCAACATAGTTGCAAGAAGTCAAATCCCCGTATTGTATTAGTAGAACCGTAAGAAACCATAAAACCTTTTGGAAATCAAACCCCCATGCATCATTGCAACAAAAGAAACCAAATAATTTTCAAGTTGTTCCCCATGCATCCATAGAATTGAACAAATTATCAAGGAACTTATGAAAATCAAGCCTCAAATCCCAAAGCTTAACAAGAAAAGACTTCTAAGTTTCAGATCCCATGCATCAACAAAACCACCAAGAAAAGGAAAGTCATATCCCAAGCATCTGCAAAAACCAAAACAAAAAGGAAACACAACTTTATAGTTGTTACCCCCACACATCAATAGAAAATAGAACCCACAAAAAAGCCAAAGCATTTATAAATTGCTAACCCCACCCATCAACATAACCACAAAGATGTTTGGGATCATGCAACCTTTTTAAAGATTCAATTGTCTTTTTGTCCACAGGTTATCATTGGAAGATTGTAATGGATAGTTATGTAATAAAAGAATTTGATAATTTGCAAATGTTGCAAATCATAAAGAAGTTCAAAAGAATTTTTGAATTGTTATCTGCTCATAGGATACTTTGATAACCTGGTTAGAATCAATCAAAATCAAACTCTTGTTAAAAAAGACTTTATTTCGCAAGGAACTTATTGTGTTCTTCAATCAATTTGTGTTCACGGGTGAAAAAATGATACAGACTATTTTCCTTGGTTTCTTTACACCCAAAACATGCATCATTAGGCCAATTTTCAATAACAAGGATGAAATGATCCAAGTTGTCAATTTCAAGCCAAGATCATTGAAAATTGAAACACCAACTATATTCTTAATCTATGAACCTATTAGAAGTATTTCATGAGTAAAAAATGACATATGTTGAAATTGCATTACATGTGTCATCTCCCATCCCAAGGGATTCTTGGTTTTTATCAAATCATACACAACCATTGGAACACCTATATAGGTCATTCTTCAATGTTGACATGATGACATCATAAAAAAAAACAATTTGTTTAAAGAAACAATCATTTTCAAATGTTGGGTTTATTGTTGCCTTCACAAAGTTTAAATGTAAATAAACTTATACTAATAGCAAGTACACAACTTTAACATCAAATTTTACAACAATGTTAGTAGCAACTATATTGTGCACATAATCTTATATGATTTTCATGTTTTTAAAATGTGAGTCCAACATGATGACCAACATATTATGTGCATTGGCATTAATGTAGGAGCCAAAGAATATTATAATTGACATTAATATATCGATCACTTGTGAGTTCATTTTCAATTTGAACTCCAACAATTTGGAATCAAAGTTGCTTTGAATCAAAGCTTGATTCAAAGCTTGAATTTTAGTCATTTCAAATTTAATGAAATGGACAAAATGAAAGTAAATGTAAGTGCATTCGACAACAACTAAAACATTGATTTTGGTTTAATGTACATTGCTTAACTATTAGAAATAAAGTATTTATAATAGCTTGAGCAATAGCCCAAGTTTGGCACATTGGGACTCATGGTGGCAAAACCAAATACTATTTTCACCCAATCAAATGGAGATTGAATTCCAATATTCCAACAACTCTTAAAACAAAATGACTTGTGAGCAAACCGTGTTTTCAAAGGAGTTTTTAACATCCTTGTTAGTAATCCTACAATAATAAAAAAATCCTTCCACTCTTATTTCCCCTTCCTAGATTTTTTAGTCCAAATTATAGTTTTCTACAATGATGTTTGAAGATTTTCAAATTCACTTTTGAAAATGTAACAAACACCTTGAAATCATTAGAATCATATTGACATGCTTTTGACATGGCATGGTCAAAACATGATCCCACAAATGAATTGGATAATTGAAGCTGCGGACAAGCAACAACACTTGTCAATGACAAAGGATATTTAAATTTGACCTTTCATCCTTGACCTAAATAATGACTTTGTCATGTAAATCAAAAGAATCAAGTAAGACCTTTACTTGATTTTCCATGGCCACACCTATTGTGTTATGCATTTCAAAAATTCCTACTATGACATGTGTGGGTTTCCATATTGTAAAATTGGATAGCCATATTAACATTAAACTATTAATAAAATTAACAACCATGGTAAATGAATCATGTCCACCATGCATTTTCAAAAAGAGGAGGCACTTTACACCTACAAGAGGCCTCTTACAAGCATAAGGCGCCCTTTGCTCCAATTGGCTTGTGATGTATGTATGTTTTGGTTTATGATCTAACATTTGCATAGTGTTTTATAATTGGTAATGCCCACAAGTTGAGGGTAGTCCCAAAATGTGAGGTTGGACTGGGAATATCTTAAGCCCCTTATTTTTGGGAATTCCCTTCCAATTCAACATAGATATATTGCACCTTCCTTGTGAATGTAATCATAAACTTGTGTATTTACATGTGTTTTATTTGGACAAAAAAAATACAATAATACTAAATGAAACCTCGAAAGTGTTTACAACTAGATTTGGGGCCCTTTGGCAAACCAACACCCATAATAATACCATGGTAAAACCCCAAAATCAATGGATTTTGCGATTTTCACTAGTTTTGACTGGATATTGATTTTTTTCCCAATATCCATCAAGCCAAATGTTTGAATTAAAAATAATTTCCTTACACATGGGGTATCAAATATGAAGATTTTTATAAAACTTTTAAGATTCGCCTAGTATTAGCTTGTTGGGGTAACTATTCAATAAAAGTATCAATATTTTGTTTTTGGCATAAGAACCACATGGTATGCAAGAGGGCCAAATTTTGCAAGATCTTGATAAGAATTGGGCAACTTTTGTGCCTAGGCCAATTATCAAACATAAAAATTTATTATTATTATTTTTGAGATCATTTTTTTCTAGTTTAATTAAGCAATTTTTTAAATCATGATTAGTATAACCAACATTTCATGGAAGCACACCCCTTGTAGTCATTCACACATTGACAATTACATACCTTGTTCATGGATTAAGAGAAATAGAAAAACAATGTGATTGGTTATTTTTCAAATGGATGGGTTGGATGTTGGATTAGATGTTACAATGATATGCCACATTTTACTAGAACTTTGAATTAAGAATTGAAACAAGAATAATCCCATGCATCATTTGAAATAGATAGCAAAGTTGACCATTACATCTAGCCATTAAAATTGACATGAGTAGAATCTGAGTTAGCGCAAACAAAGTTTTAAAAATTTGAATAGAAAACACATCAACTTTTCTATCCATTAAACTGAGTGGGTGCAAGATAAGGTGGATCATTACACTAACCTTTCTATCCATCAAACCGAGTGGGTGCAAGATAAGGTGGATCATTTTTTATGTCACACTACATGTTTTTATAAAGTGTCATGCATTAACATGTCATTCACATGCCATAAAATCATCATCATGCCAAATTTGCTATTGATTTAAAATTCTCAATTAACTTGAATAAAAAACATTTTCTTTTCAAAATTATTACATGTATTTTCCAAATATAAAGTATTGGACTTTTAAAGTTGAATTATGGACTAGTATTTTGTTGGTGGCTTGATACAAATACATTTTTATTATGAATTTTTTGGGGTTTATTTTATAAAGATCAATAATATATGATATATTAAATCAAAAATAACATCTAGATGCAAAAAATTGTTAGAAAAAATTTAACCCAAAAAAAGATATGGACTTTGAAATGTTTTAAAATGGACCCTATTTTCAAAAGTCCATATCATGCTCATTTTTGGATGGATTTTAATGTTTTTTCACTTAACATGCATACATGCATGTTAAAAAGTTATCTAGTTGGGCTTTTATTCACATAATCTTTATTATCTCATTAATCACATTTAATCCCCCCCTTAAACAATGATATCACAATAGACTATAATTTTAACAATATTGAATGGACTTTTCTGGACTATTTATCTACCAGAATTGGTCCCCTTTACCTTGCAACCACCTAGGCAACTTGTGATCGACATTGAAATAGCCAACTACATCCAACGTTGTATCATTTTCCTCCATGATATCTACTTCCATCAAAAATTTAGTAATGGATTACCCTTTTCTTCTGAATCATTTGTTTATGCATCAACCGACCAATTTTTCATTATCATTACAAGCTTGTCCAAGTGTCAATTTTTAACCTATAGTGTTGCAAATTTGTCAACATTCCAACGACATTAAAGATTCTTTTAGTTTCAAGCTAGGATTTTAGAATTTCGAATACTTGGGTCAAAACATGTAACAAGGAGCCAAGAAGGGCATTGGATGTTAAACATAGTTAATCAAAATTAAACATTTATTTTTTCAATAATTTAAAACAATAGTAATCATCTCAAGTTAGTCATTTTTCCCTCACATGAATGTCAAGGAACTTAGAATAAAAATTCATTTGATCCAATTTTAAGTTTTGGTTTTAATTTAAGACATTTGAAAATATACACATATTGCATTAGATCGGGTCAATTTTGCAAAGGACTATCAAAAGGATTCATATAATAAAATAATTTTCATTAAAAATAAATAAATGATAAGAACATATTAACCACACTCAAAAATCACTCATAGTTTTTTAAATGTGAAATTCTAAAACTTTAAAATTTCAAAGAATGTTTCAAAATTGTTTCAAAATTTTAGAGCTTCAAGAGTTGGGTTTGAAAGGAGAAGATGCAAAGATGTGGGTCTAGGGTTTAGGGTTTAACCCATGAGAACACCATGGTAGCTACAAGATTTCAAACAAAGCACCTGGAGCTTCATGAGTTTCAGCTACAACATTAATTTAAACTCATCTACTCACAGCTCATGCATACATACACAAGCAAATGGCAATCAAGAAACTTGGTAATAAGACATGATGAGCATTTGGACTCTAAGTTTGAGCATAAGCTGGAGATTGCCAAGATTTGCCAAATTATCAACTAGCCTAACCTGGCATTTGTTGGGTTCAATGCTGAGTTTTGTCAAGTTGTCAAATTCTTCATCAAGAGATTTCATTTTGCTTCGAATGTCTTGGTACAACATAAAAACCTGCCCTAATTCTTTAGATGACCATTGCCAAGTGCAAAACTCAGCAATGGATGATTCTTCCAGGATCTTATGAAATGGAAGAGTCCGTCTTGTGAAAATTAGGGCAGGTTTTTATGCCAGAGAAGGATAGGGCCCTTGACCCTTACTTGTTTTTTAGGTGCCCATCACTGGGGCTACGGCCCTTAGGCACCTCAAAACAAGGGCCTCCGAGAAACCTATGCTTAATTTATCAAAAGGGAAGAATTCTGAGGAATAACTTACTTTGGAATGGAAACTCTGCTGGCCATTATGGACAAGAATTCTGACATTCTTTGCAACTAGAGGAGTCAAACATTAGAGGAAAGAAATGGCAGCAGATTGATACCTACTGAATAGTTAGGTCCACCATCTTTTTCAATGGCTATATATATACATATATATAGCCAGAAAGTGCTAAAATCAAGTGGGTTCTAAGATTTTCAATAGCCAGATTTTTATTCCAAATTTTAATCCAATTTTTAGCCCAATTTCTATCCATGGTAAGTAGGATAACCCAAAAATAAAAATAAATGGTGTTTAACATATTTTACTTTTATATTTAGTTTATAGCCAAATTTGACTATAGATCAGACATGAAAGTTTTTTTTAAAAAAAATGAATCCTTTTATATAATTTGGGCTACCTACTATATTCAACTGTTGTAGAAGTTTGGCAAATCAGATTTCTATTTTCAAAATCTGGCGAATCCTTAGGGTCCATTATTTCATGAAAATCCATTGTATGCATCAAAATCATATTATTAAAGAGAAAAAAAAGAGAGTCCAAAGTATAAATTGTTAAGGCAATTGAACTAATCTGTTTTCATCAATGGTTCCTTTTTTTGTTCTTTTTTCTTTTTTCTTTTTCCAAGTGGTAATCAAGCAAAAGTATATATATTTAGCCAATAAATTTGACGATAATATCCAAAATACGAAAGTAGAAAACCAAGTTTTTTTTTAAAAAAAAAAAACACCCTTAAATAATATTGTAGGAAAAAATTGTGGTGATTTTTGACATTAATAATATTATCATAATTTTTTCCCACCCAAAAGAAAAGAAAGAAAAAGAGAGAATATTCCAAGGAATATGGTGTACACCAAAATAAATTTTGTTTCCCCAAAAAAAAAAAAAAAAAAAAAAACCACAAAAAGAAGAAAAAAAAAAGGGATCTGAAGAGTTAGTTGCTCATGAGAATTTTATTAATCCTTTGAGAAGAGAAGAGAAGGCGTAGGTGAAACGGAGTGGCGTGTGATATTATTAGAAACTCATGATTATTATGTGATGTGAACTCCGCACCTAAAAACCTAATTACCCCCATTTACCAACCCCCCCCAACGCCACCCCACCCCACCCAAACAAGCCACCCATCTCCTGCCTGGTTGGCCCTGTCTTAATCACACGCGTAAATACAAGCGTAGCTGGTGTGTGTCTTCACGGCAACTGATGAACTGTCCCGTTCTCCGTTTCCGTTCCGTTTTTTATGACTGGTTTGGTTTGTGGCTGGTGGCCCCTCCCTCCCATCGTCCCACCCTCACTCCCTTCCTCTCTCTCTCTCTCTCTCTCTCTCTCGTGCGCCAGCGCCAGAACGGTGTGCACGGAATCGCTCGCTCGCTCGCTCACGTAATTGCGACCTTTCTCTTGTCTCGTCTCGTCTCGCCTTGTTAGTAATAGACAGTAGTAGTAGTAGTAGTAACAGTAGTCTACAATCGCTCTACGTATCTTTTTTTTTTCTCTTCCAACAAAGTACGTATTCATACCTCTGCCCCACCACCCCCGGACCCCTTCCTTCGCGCACCTTCTGTACCCTTCCTTTGCATCTTGAGGAGAAGAAAGAAAAGGCTTGTCCTGTGCGCTCTGCTAGTCAGTTCGTTGTGTGTGTCGTTGCGCGAGTCGTTGCAGTAGCTCACATTTGGAGAGTGGAATTTCAAGGCAGAGAGTGTTGAGATACAGAGACACAGAGAGAGAGACAGAGAGAGCGAGCGAGCCTCGCGCGCTAAGCGCTTTCCTTTGTGCGGAGCGTTTCCTTTGTGCTTAGTGCGTGAAAATTCTTCATCAACAACTAGGAGGTAGTGGTTGTTAAGGGGGGTTCTTAGTAGCGTTGTTGTTCATTTGTGGGGTTTCAATTCTTGCACAGAGATAGAGAGAGAGAGCGCCCGCGCAAGAAGCTTGCAGTCATATTCGTCAGTCATTATATTGTGTAGCTCTCGTTTCTTTCAAGTGGAGAGAAGTGAGAGCCCGAGCTTGTGCGCAAGAAGCCTTGTTTGTTCGTTCGTCCGTCCGTCATTATATTGTGTTTGGAGTGGAGGTTAGTAGTGAGAGCTTGCGAGTAGAGAGACTCGCGTGAGGACCCACAGACTCTCATCAAGACAAGACGTGATCAAGAGGCAAGAATTTCAATACCCAAGTACATCGTCATACTCCTCTCGCTAGTGTTCTTTTATGCTGATCATGCATTGCACGTCTTTCATTGTTTCTCTCTCCTTTAGCTCTCTACAGTAGTGCTGTTTTCACATAGTTTGCACATACAGTTTTCGATCTCCTTCAACATACAGCTTTCAATCTCCTTGAACAGACCGCTTTCAATCTCCTTTCACATAAGGCACACATCCCGAGAAACAATTCTTTGTATGTAAGAGCTGTAGTGCTCAGCTTGGGTTTCAAAGTTTTATCCATGCCGTGAGCTAGGAAGAATTACTAACTGCTAGCAGCTTGCTATCTGTTATGATCCCTGTGGGTGGCTTACAGATGGCGAAAAGATCCTGGTCTGGTTCTTCCAACGGAAAGAACAATGCAGATCACCTGCGTCTCCGCGCCACCCATGGCACGGGATCTGCTTCTTCTGATGGGGAGGATGATCATCACTCTATGCCACCACCAGCACGAAAGCTGCTCAAATCCAACGGCCTCCAGCTGCGCAATGCCGAGAAAAAACAGGAAGTGAATTTCATCAGCTGGGCTGCCTTGATTGTTCAGCTGGTCATATTTTGCTACATGTGCAGTGAGGAAGTGAACCTGCATGGATTCATCTTTACCCGAGGGATCACTATATCGTCCGTCTTGGCGATCTACGGCTCCAGCGTAGACTGGACCCGGAGACTCCGTCTGGAACGATCCCAGCAGCTGATTCCTCGCCCGGAAGCATCTGAGGAGTACTGTCCTCTGTATACACTTGTGGATGATGCGGGGGCATGCCGGAGCTTCGGGTTCTGTTTCCGCACCATGAGGTGGGTGGGACTCCGTCACGTTCCGGAGTCCGCAAACAGACGTTCCGTGATGCTTCCCGTCGCTTCTGCCGGCGGGTTACTGTTCTACACTGAGGATGGACACTCTTCTGAGGACGTGTTGGTAGTGAATCCGCTCACAGGAGAGCAGAAGATTCTTGGTGTTCCCACTCTTGGCAATGGCGACCCCGCCTTGATGGAGGAGGATGATCATGAGAGTGGCGACGATCGATCTGAAGCTGATGCTGAAGATGGGTCCGTTGACGTCTCTGATCAATCTGAATTGGACGAAGTCTCTGACGCTGATCGATCTGAATGGGATGAAGAAGAGTCTGCAGACGATGAAGAAGAAGAAGACAACGGCCATAACTCGCTGCAGAGTCGCCTGATCCATGTACTGCCAGGCATAGCAACCTCGAGCTTTCAGCTCGTCATGACTGGGAGGGCATTGGGCTCAGTGGAACATCCCAACTGGGGAGAATACGAGGCCGAGAAATCCACTGAAGTTTACGACTTCAGGACAGATACTTGGACAGATTCTGGTGATCTCTGCGGCGGCCTAAGACTCGCAAAGAACTCGAGCAGCGCCTATTACGAAGGTCTAGTCCTCACTGTGGCTTATGGACCCAGCGCAGGATACGGCCTCGCTCGTGCTGGAAATCCTTATTTCCTGTTGTCCTACAACGTGGATTCCCGGGAATGGTCTGTGTACACCCGAATTGTGATTCCGGGCAGCTCTGTAGACTATGAGCAGCCGCAGATCCTAAGCTGCAATGGCCGCATCTTCCTGGTGACTTTGTACGTGTGCCCAACTAGCGAAGCAGCAGGGGCTCCTGTAGCAGCAGCAGCAGCAGAAGGAGCAGCTCCTACAGCAGCAGCAGGAGCTTCAGATGAAGCTCCTGCTGCAGCTGCAGCTGTTGGGTTCTTGCACCAGGTCATGATTCACGAGTTCAAAGCTCGTACAATGGAGTTTACTCGGGTCAGTAGGGAACCCTTCATCTACATTTCCCCTGAAGAGTACAGAGAGCTTCCCAAGTGTGTGGGAACTAGCGACGGCAAAATCTGTTGTGGACTTGGGGAGAGAGCTCTCGCATACTACGATCTGCGCGACGAGAATTGGACTGAGTACCCTGAGTTTGAAGAAGACGAGGAAGATGAGGAGATCCGTTATGCTGGGGTTTGCTACAAACCCAGTCTCACTGCCAGAGTGCACTAGTGAGGAGCTTCTGCTCCTTGCTGCAAAGCTAAGTATCACCACAATGAATTGTTGTTGTTGTTGCTCACTGAAAGTTCTTCTGTCTGTCTACAATGCACTGAGATTGTTGTTCCTAGAGAATTGATCTCTCTCTACAGAGCAGCAGCTTCAGATATCATAGACTACACATGCATGCATGATCAGTACATACATGTCTAGTTAGATCCCTTTCTTCTCTTGCATTGGAAAATCCAAAAAAAACTAAAAAAACTAAAAACAAAGATGCAGTTGTCTAGTGACATCTGATAGCTGCAAAAAAACATTATAACCCATTTTCAAGGTATCCGTAGGATGCATTTGGACCAGCATAACGGGTGCTACTTAGGGTTTCCTTCAAGGCATTTCTTTTTTCTTTTTTTTTAAAGACACTGCTTGCAATATTTGTGCTTGAAATTAGCTCTTCTCTCTAGATAGAACTAAGTTTTCGAAAAACATTGCACATGGACAAGTGAATTTTTATTTTCCCAAACTTTTGTTTTTGAAATAGTTGTTGTTATGGATTGTTAAATTGGTTCTTCTTGTTAGATCAGACTTTGCTGCATTGCATGCATGATATTCAATCTAGACTCTATTCATGTAATTGTTGCATTGTGTTTTTCCATACTTGTAGGATCAATGGGTAGTGTTGTTAGACCAGACTTTGCTGCAGTGCATGCATGATATACAATTTAACTCTGTTCATGTGATTGCTGCATTTTGTTTTTCCATACTCAAGTATGATCAGTTAGTGATTTGCTCTTCAATCTTTTGTATGATCTCTATAGAACAGTTCCTTTGTGTCCTTTTGTATCTCCTAAGTTGACATATCTTCCTTTGTCTAAGCTGGTAGAAGTAATTAAGTAAACAGTTCAAACATGAATGTTGAGTTTATATAAATTCAGTCTTTGTTCTTCTGCAACAACAGATCTTCACCCATGTACACTTGTTTTGTTCAATCTAAATGGTGTTCTGAATGTTGTTGTAATACCCTTGAAACTTTTGTAACTTGTATTATATACATTTATGTTTTGTAAGTGTTATATGTAGAGTGTTTTAATCATGTAATTAGCATGGGAAATTAGCACAAGTTGTAGTCAGTGTTTAATTCCTCAGGATTCTTAATTGGTAGTTGTCATTGTTATGGTGTAAACACTAACCTGTATTTAGAGTATGTTAATAGATGGAATGCAATTGGACTCTCTGAAATGATATAAGGAATTGAGTAGTTTTATTGTGATGGTTGGAGATTAGAATAGGCATAATTAGTGTGTAGAGAGTAATATTCAGTTTTAAACACTACTTTGGTTTGTTTAGCCCAAGATGCGGAACCCATCTGGAATTTAGATCTCAAAATGCAATCACTCTTGGAAATTGGCAATCACTGAGCATTTTAGAAGGAAATTTTTATAAATGTACAATTTAATAAGAGCTTTGAGCACTAAGTATTTCTTCAAAAAAGAAAATTATGAACCTAAGTCTTGAGAATTTTCAATTAATGTTTGTTTGTTTAAGGGTCTGGAAACAACCATTCACAACTTGAACAATAATATCTTAGGATTGATACCCTACCTCGATGATAACCGAGTCATCAAGGTAGGTTATTCAATTTTGAACGTTTATTTATCAGTTTTCAAAGAGAGTGAATAACTAGTTGGTAAGTTATTGATACCCGGCCTCAAACCCTGCCAGTTACTCAGGTCAAGACCAAACAATCAGTTAACACTGGAATTAACCCAATTACAACATTATAAGGACTAGTGTAGCATGTGCATTTTGGCCCAAGTTTGAACTAGGAAATCAACTAATTTTTCTTTTCAAAAAATCATTTTTTGTAATTGAATCGAATTGAATTTCCAATGACAAAAAACCACTCAAAATTCAATATTTCAACCCACACCTTAAGTTTAAATATTTTCCAAATTGTCTTCATTAAATCTTATTCATTGAGGGCTCTCCAACAATACCAAGAAGAATAATGGTGAGTTAGGGTGTATGTAAGGAGCAATACGCCCTAACTCGCCATTATACATGTGCCTTTGATCGCCTTGAATGTGATCTGAATATTGTACATTATCCTCATAACCATAGGTCAAGACCCTACTATGTCAAGAACCCAGCCTGACCCAGGGAAAACCAGGGTTGGGTAGACTGGCCCAGGGGTCTTAAGACTCTTTTTTGTAAGGTCCAGCTAGGTCTTAGGTCTAGGGTCTATGTAGGGGTAAGACCGAAGGAGAGTGCAAATTCCCCAAGTTTGAACTCCCAAGGGTCCTTCATAAAGAGGACGGTCCTAACCACTAGGTCATAAAAATATTTTTGTGCTTATTGTTTTACTTAAACTTGAATGCACAATATTCTGAAATATTACAAAAATGGGCCTGCCAATTTCCTTTTGTTGAATTTTTATTCTCTTTTTTTAATAATTTTCTTCCTTATGATTAAGTTTCTTTCTTTTCATTCCTCTTTTCAATTATTACTATGTTATTAGAAATTTAGGGTTTCAGGTAGGGTCCAAGCAGGGTTTAAGGTAAACCCTAGGTAGGGTTTTAGGTAGGCTCTAGGTAAGGTTTTATGTAAGATCCAAATATGGTCTAAGGAACAAGTTTTGAAACCCTAAGACTCAGAACTGGCTCATATATACTCTCCTAGTTATAAATATCATGCCATTTCTGATAGAATTCCTCTCAAGGGTTTAGGGTTTAGGGTTCCTCACAAGCTCTAGAACATCATAATCCAACATTCACCACTTATATAATATTTTGTTATGATCTTGCATTGCCATTATCACAATTAATATGCAGCTTTGAGATTTCGAATACTATATACTCTTGTACATGAACATTCAAAGAATTTGATGCAAAATCAAAGATCTTGAGCTTGCACATAATGTACGATCTTCAGAAGGAAATGGAAGTAAAACAAAAATGAACATATGTATAGATCATAGAGATTGAGATGTGCCCAAATATGCAACTCTTAGAGGTTTTCTAGTTTTCTATATAATTTGGTTTTAGTGATACCACACACGTCATCTGAAATTCTATTTGATAATCTTGTCATTGAAGCTTTAATGAAATCATAACTAAAATATTGCACACTGGGGAAATTGCAGTGCGGTACTGTTGAAAAGTGTGCAATGAGCAAGGATTTTATGGAGTTGATTTCGTAAGTAATAGACCTAAGATGCAAAGAGATATCAAAGTATAAATGTTTGTTGTTGGGAAGTTCAATAAAAACTCAAACTTCAAATTCAATTAGTTGTGTAACAAATTCACACTTGGGCCAATGGCATGGGCTGTGCACTATGAGCCTTAAATAACGCCTAACACTAACTCAAACCTTCAATTCAATCTTATGGGTTTCAAATCATTTTGATTTTGATTTTTTTTGTTGTTGGTCATGAATATTGTACTTTTTAGAGCATTGTTTTTTTATATCTTTAATATGCAAATTGGGCGATTGTTTTGCTTTCAAAAAAGCATGTTTCCAAGTTTTTTTCAATATAATTTTACAACAAAATTGCAAGAACTCACCACCCAAAACTTCACTGCCAGAGACTTGAACTTCTTGTGTGTTTATGGAGTTGAAAACGGTTGCTTGAAGAAGTCCTAAAAGATGGTTGTTATGAAGTCAGAATACTTTGTAATCCTATTGGATCAGAATGAATGCTTCTAACTCTTTTTATACACGGTTAAAATACTTGTAATGAATCGGCATTTTGCTCACATCTCACAAACTTGTCCAGAATCATGATCTCCTGCATTAGCAGGCCACTCACATTCAGAAAATGTGACATGATCATGCTGCACCCAATGTCTGCAAAATACCTTCTGCTCTTGCCCACAAGTTCACATATCCTGAAGCATTTCCCTTGCATTTCCAATTGACTACATTGCAGCATTGTAGCCACCTCTCAAGTTTCAACCAACAAGATGGAGCTGGTTTGCAACTGCAGGAAAGCTTGACAGAATTTCAGTTCTTTCCAAAAATTGAGAGGGGAAACAAAAGCATGGCAAACTGAAGCCAAAAAACCTTCAAATTTCAACTTGGATTGGAACTAACTTCCTTGGTGAGTTTGCCAGAATCTTAACAGTACGAACCCACCCCACCAAAGTTAGGCATTACCGCACTTGGAGGACACAACTAAGTAGTAGCCACATAGTGCAAGAACAAAGAACACTGTAACATAGTGCAGAACTAGCATGATGCCTAGACTCAATTTCTATAATGTGATCTTCTACGCCATTGAGCTGCAATACACAAGTTGCACTGTACTTGTTGCATCTCTCTCCACGATTCCAATGCTAAATACATGAGGAAAATAGAGGCTCAAAAAATCAATAAATTTAGTCATAGGCAACAATTTCTATCACCAACCCATGATCTTGAAATACCCATGCATTCCCCCAAGCAAGACATCCTGAAGCTACAACATACGATTTAATGTAACAGCAGAATTGGACTTACATCGAAGCATTGAAACAAAGTTTTTTGCTCAAAATTATTTTGAACTCCTAAAAAAATTATTTGAATTGAACCAAAGAATCAGATATCACATGAGATGAGAAAGCATAATCAATTTGTAGCTCAGCTTTGCAAGATGGAAAGTGGAAAGTGGGAGTATGAAGAATTTCGTTACTCTAAATTTGAGCTCCGCGTTGCCTTGATGCATCAAAATGCTTTTGGGCATTTGTTCAGCATATCATTTGAAAGGTCTTTTAATTCCACTGGAAAAGAAGGGGAAGAGGAAAAGAGAAAAAGGTAATGACAAGGCTAAAATAAAATTTGCTTTTAAAATTTTTGACAACATGAATGGAACAAGATTTCAAATAAACAATAATGGTGAAACATATGGCAATTGTATGTTTGTGCTCAATTTCACCCATGAACAATTTTACATGACCGCATTGGTGAAATTTTTTTTGTAATGAAAATTTCAATATAAATGGGTTCTATAATGTTTGAATAACATCATGTTCATGGGTGAAATAATTCATGTGTTCATGGATCAATTAATCAAAATCAATGAAATGAAATTATATATGGATGAACTTAGACATCATGGATCACTAAATTGAACTTCCAACAAAAATGACTGTAAGGGTAACATATGCATAACATTGATGACATAAATGAACCATAGGACATGGACAATATTAAAGAGATTTATTGCATGGATGAAAACACATTGATGATTCAATTAACAACATAAATGATAAAAAGTACCACATGGATGAGATGAACCAAATGATGAAGCTTCACAACATGGATGAAATGAACCAAACAAAGAAATGAATGAAATTGACCATATGATGAAATTCACAACCACTTCATGGATTAAACTCAAAATCACTTGCAACACAATCATGACTCCAACCCATTTGGGTTATCAATTTCAATGATTCAACATGAAAATGTTTGATGTTAAATATTGTGAAACAAGAATAACTAAAAGCTTTTGCAAATCACCAAAATAATCAAACATGGCTTTATAGGTGGTATAAGTTGAATTTTAACAAACCGGGGTGCAAATGCAATAATAAAAGCCAAAAGTGCCACTTGGGTGAATGCTTTTAGAGTATAATGGGTTAGTTGCTTAAACGAACATGGATTAATAATAAACACAATTGGTTATTCAAGGTGAATCCATGATTTATAAGCCTATAGGAAATTGATTTAATTCTTATGAAGTGTATCATAATAAAAGGAGCCAAGGTAGTTATTGAAAGCAACATGCAAAATTGTACCTCCATTATTTTAAAAATCATCATTAATTGTATTTAATGAAATATTTGTCCAATTTTTTGGAATTTTATTTGGTCATTCATGAAGTTAAAATGCTATGAATTTGAATTCATTTCATTATGTTGGAAAAATATTAAATTATATATATGCAAAACATTTGCTGAACAATGTTCTAAGCAATGTGAAGATATTTTTTGATTACTCAAACCTTCACCAAATAATTTATTATATGCTTTAATATACTAAATAAGGTCCTCCATGTTGAACCTCCAAAATGATAATAAAATCCTTTTAAATTGCATTGGATTTCTATATTAGATATTTATTTTCAAATGTCCTTACTTTGATTAGAATAATTCAAAATTTGTGACCATGGTTAATGTTAAAGTTGTACATTTGATTATAATGTAAGGTTAATGCAAAATTTTCAAATATTTATTATAATATGGGTCACATTTGGTATCAATTGAGATATCCAATCCAAAAACTTACATGGATGTTTACCAAATTTGGTATGATAAACCAATACATGAAGGCTCATGTGTCATAGATAATAATTTTTTCAAAAATATCTAAGGAATATGCAAGTAGAAACTTTTAAGTGATTTAGTTGGTTAGAACTTTTATTACAAGAAATCTTGTTCATTTTAACCTAATGTTTGTAACTATCAATGTGATTAGTGTTCACATCAACTAATTTTGTAACTACAATTGTTGTAGTCCTACATGTCCCAAAATCATAAACATTTTTAGTTGTAAGTGCAACTAAATTTTGGCATGTGCTAATTTATAATTGTATATACAACTATTTGTTTCAATTGTCATGCATCTTGGATGAGAAGTGAGTTCATGTCAACCATAGTTCATGTCACATTGAACATAATAAATGACAAACAGGTTATTTTTGCAATTGTTGTATGTATTATTAAAGCTTGCATGTCAATTTTTAATTGGAGGTGCAATCATATGTGTGACTAAGTTGAACATTTTGATGAATAAATAATATAAATGTTAAAGGAGTTGGTAATTAACAAGTAAAAAGGTTATGGGTGGGTAGCATGTAGGTAGGTAGATGATAGGTAGGTATGCTAGGTAGGTAGGTTGATATGTTAAATTGCTAGGTTAAGGAGGCTAGGTACCTAGCTTAAGTATAATAGTTAAGCTAGATGGGTTAAGAAAAACATGATCATAATAATAAAATGACACAAGGTATTTTTTGTTGAAATTGTGGTGCAACAATAAATTAAAAACTTCATCCCCTAACATGGAGATGAGGGGTTCAAGTCTTCAACCTTAATGCAAGCTATTTATATGCCTAAGGTAGGTTAGGTTGTTACCTAGGCTTTGGTGTAAGTAGTTAGCAATGTTACCTCCTTACCTTCTTTGTGATCCACATGATAGGTATGCACACATGTTGAGTCATGTATTGGACACATGTCATCCTATGTGTATGCACATGTTTATATGTTTGAGTTGTAAAAATAGTTGCAAATCATTACTACATAACATAAAAATTATGTTAGGTTTTATGGCTAAAATTTCAATCACAACAAACAATGGACAAGAATGTGCTAAATAAGATTCAATGAATCATTTATATCAAAAATTTGATTGAACTTATTTGACTAAGATGACTAAAACTAGTAGTGGACATGGCTATTCAAAATGATTAAAATGATTGAAATTATTAATTGACTTAGCAAATTTTAATTAAAAATTTAAATAGTAACTTTTGAAATGAAATCACAATGAAATTGATTACACATGTACATCTTTAATATTGTTCTTCAATTTAATTCATTTTTTAGTTTCATAATTACATTAAAATTTACAATGCCTTTTAATTTCAAAATCAAAAATGTATTACATTATTTTTGAATATTTTAAATTATAATTTTCATTTACTTAAATTCTATGATTCTCAAATTTTCAAAATTTTCAAAATTACAGTATTTTTTATATTTCTATTTGGGAAAAAAATTAAAATATAATAATTTTATTAGATTTTATTTAAGAAATCTCAACAATGAAATGAATTTCACTTTGTGAAATTGTATGAATAAAATTCACATGTCTGTAGCTTTACAAATTTAATTGATTTCTTTTTTATTTCAAATTTAAAAATTAATTTTCTTCAAGTTTCACATGTTTATTATTTTTTAAATAACGAATATTTTTTTAAATTAATTTGATCTTTTTTTTTCACATTTTGTTATATTTCAATTATCTTCCTTTATTTTTATTTTTATGTAAATCATTTCAAACCAAAAATGAGAACATGAGATCCACTTTCATTTGTTTCAGTAATTTTTTTATTAAGTTAATATTTTCACGTTGTCAAAAATAGTGTGATACTCATAATCAATCATATTTACATGATTGATTTTATTCACATTGATTTTAGTAAGTCATTTCCAATAAATAGACTTGACTCTATATTGTCATCTTAATCACGATGCTATAAGTGGAAAGACCATGTTTATGTAGTAGCAAATGGGCAATCACAACCTTGGTGCAACTTAGCTCTTATGACCATCCAAAATGGCGGATGAAACACCTTGGTCAAATCATGTAGAAAATGTGATTATAATTGTGATTGGGTGCCATGTAATATCGTTTAGAAGTAATATTTTTTGCAACTTGTCTAAGGCAACTAGACATTATAGCAATCACATGTGGTATTTATGCCTTAAAATTAGTAATAAATCTAATTTTTAATATACAAATTTTTTGTAATGTTCCAAAGGTAGGTGATTGACCTAAACTTTTTGAAGGCATAGTTGGTGAAAGTTTTTAAAAGGTAAGATAATGGGTGGAAATAATTTCTAAAAGATTCTTAAAAATAAAATAATATAATAACCCTAAACCTTTTTAAAAATTCTATAATATAATATAAGTAAAAGTCCTAGAGGCCACATTTGTTAACCTCACCAAAGCAAGTTGTGACTTATGTATTACAATTCCATTTCAAGCTTAACTTTATATGATGCGTTCTCTCAAAATAAAATCTTTTAATTATTGTTTGTTGTTGAATCCTTCATCTTCCCAAGTCCATATATTTGTTTTTCATGAAATATTTGCCTTGTCTTTGACAATATGTCAAATGCAATCCCTACCATGTTTGGCTTCTTTTATGATGATTGGACCTTATGACTTTAAAAAATTGTCACATTATATCATTATGTAGAGATGCATTTCAATTATTTTCATGAATATGCAATTTTCAAATCATTTCACAATACACGCAAGTTTGTCGAGTGGTATCAATGATAAATGAACCTCCTCGATTCTTGCTTTAACAACAAAATGACTATTGAGGGCACACTCATTAATTTTTAGAAATAAAAAGTGTGAAAACTTCAAATGAAATTAAAACATTTTTTTCAAATTGAACTTTTGATCATGTCAAATGACACAAATCAAATAAAAACATTGAGAACCATAGCAATGCACGAACAAGACAAACTAACAATAATTCATACAACCCATTGTAGTTTACAATTAAAAGTAGGCACCACCTTTTTTCCCTATAATAAATTATACAACTTCCCATTGGAATTACACCAAAATGACCAAAAATATGAAAATACCAAAATAAATCCCCAATGTTTAAGAGCTCGTAACTTTTTCAAAGTTATTCCAAATTGGAGAACATAAAAATTTATCTAGTAATGTTGAATTTTTTTTAGTATTAAAATATACTCTTTAAATTCATTTCAAACTTATCTAAGTGTTTCCATGTATAATACAAATATTGTTGTATAAACAGGCAAAAAATTTCAACTACATTAATTCAAGTAATTAATTAAAAACATGAACATTAAGCAAGTACACTTGTAAGGGCTTGCATTATTGCATTAGCACCTACCTAGGCTGAATTTTTAACATCAGTAAAAAACATTAATGACCTTCGTGTAAATGTCTCAAAGGCTTGAAATTCTTTAAACATGGCAACAACTTCATAACTCATAACTCATTTTATACATGTTTATGACATTGGCTAATAAGTTTGCACTTGAATAAAATGATTGGACAATCGGACATATCTCAATATAAACATCCAAAGTGCAAATTATATCCAAACCACAAAAGAAAAGTAATGCTCTTATAATTGCCTTTTAAATGGTTGTGAGTTCAATTCGTAGCAAGGCATATTAAATATTATCATAGTAAAGCTTTTCAATTAAATTTATCAACAAAAAAAAATCCATGCACAAGTACTTGAAAGTTGGGGGTCACTACCTTCGGAGAGATAGGCAATTGTGTCACCACAAAACATAAGAGTTTGAGTGCCCACCTTGGGAAGGAAACAATAATCTTATGAGGAGTTTCTGAAGGCAAAAGAAGAATTAAGGAAACTCAAATATTTCACCATGCAAAAATATAATCTTCAAAAAAATCTCTAAAAGAAACCCAAATCCTTCAAGAGATTATAACTGTATAGCTAATCTCAAGTTTCAACACCAGCCAAAATATCATCTTTCAAAAATCCCCATATAAAAATAGACCTATTAGAGTTATCTGTAAAGTAAAGTAAGAAAAACACAACACCAAGAACCCTGAGTTTGGTCATACACAGGGTGAGATTTTTAAAAACCTGCAAAAGAGTACATTAGCAATCAAGGGGGTATGAAACTCAAAAAACCATCAATTTTGGTAGTAAACTGAGTTTCATCCTGTCTTTCCTCTTTCCTGAGTGCCTCCACTGCTCCTACATGTATTTTCACTGCTCCTAACTATACAACTACTATAATTATTAGTATCGAACCTCGTGCATTAAATGCTGAGTTTCATCATTTTGTACTGAGCTGCAGCATTTCATACTGAGATTTAATAAAATATCTTTACTTTGTGGATGATACCACTGAAAGAGGGGATAGGGGATGAGAGGAGGCCCAAAGACAGGGTTATTACTTTACAGAGAACTCTATTACCTAGGGTCCAAAATCCATTAAGCTACTATACCCTATAATGAATCTAAACACAATATCCTTTGCCTTGGTAGACAAGGCCAACAAAATAGTGGCATTATAATAGACACCCAAAAGAAGAAATGTGCAATGCTCTCATGACATTGGAAAATTTTCAAAGAATTTTGGCCCCAAGAAGATGATGCAAAAAGCTTTGCATTTATCATTGGAGTTGGCAGGCACTCACTATACTTCACTGGAAACCACTTGCACAAGCAATGACCTAACTCACCACCAGTCTGCATGGCATAATAGGAAGGGGGCATCATACAAAACAAGAGCAAAGGTTAAGTTAACTGACAAACACTCTAGCCAATAAATAATATACCCAATCACTCAACCACATAGTGAAACTAGACTCCCTCATAAAAGCCACTAAATTGTATATATATATATATTTTTATATATTTTTATATATTTTTATTTTTTTTAAAATTGGGTTTCAAATGATGAGGGTTTTCCTTTTTTTGTGGTGATTTAGGGTTTTTTCTGAAGACTACATCACAAGTGACTACTTTGATCAAAGTGGCGATCATCAAGAAAATAATTTAGCCAATTTTGGCTACATACTAAATATGAAAATAGATAGAAAAAAAAAAAAAAAAAAAAAAAAAAAAAAAAAAAAAAAAAAATTTTTTTATTTTTTTTTT